>ENA-ORCS01000010-ORCS01000010.1-marine-metagenome-genome-assembly--contig:-NODE-10-length-257974-cov-7.734262_pt1 | contig 257974 bp, 258 predicted proteins | sample MGYA00237781_ERZ508513 | MGnify/ENA primary metagenome ERZ508513 (study PRJEB26184, sample SAMN06268793) | marine metagenome | isolation source: Eden Landing Ponds, San Francisco, CA, USA | place... | reverse complement strand
CGGGCTGTTGGACGCTCGACAACCGCGCGCCCGACATGATCCGCGGGAACTTCGATCCCGGCTTCTTCGCGTCCTACCAGTACAAGGACCTGCGCATCGCCACCGACGCCGGCGAGGCCTACGGCGCGCCGATGCCCGCCACCGAGATGGCCCACGAGCTCTACAAGAGCATGGAGGAGAACGGGATGGGCCGCGACGACAACTCCGGCGTCATGCAGGTGATCGAGATGCTCGCGGGCGAGGAGGCCCGCGTCGCCGAGTAAGCGCAGCTAAGTAAATCGCTAACCGCTTCGAAGTGGCCTGCACAGTTTACTTTCACACCGCTTTACGAGGGGTTATGCCCGTGGCTGTTCTGACACTCGTCTAGCGTGTTACAAGCGCGAGTCGGATGGTCCGGATCGGAAGTTCACCGTCTGGTGAGCAACGGGTCCTCCGGCGACTCTACGGTGATAACTAGATGCAGTCGCTTCTCGGCCTGTCCACGCCAAGTGCAGGCGTGTTCGCAGGCACCGCTGCGCTTCTCGCAGGACACTTCTGGTTTGCGGCAGGTCTCTGTCTTCTGTCGCTCGCCGTCTATACCTACGTTGAGCGCCACGCGAACCTTCAGCGATAACTAGATTCGCTGAACCTTCCAGCCCTACCCTGGGCCGTTTTTTGGTCGCTGCTACGTACTTGGAAAGCGGTGAGTAGATGCAGTCGCGTCCCGGTCCTCAGCGGCTTCCAGCCCGATGGGCCTTAACCGGACAGTGTGCTGCTGTCCAGCCGGTGGGTTGGGATGCGGTGTTGGTGGTGGGACATGATATGGGTCCTATGTACCAACGTGACGTGATATACGCTGGATCGCACAAAAAGATGCCGGTAGACTAACTTTACTTCCAACAGTTTCGTTTTCGACTCTACGGCGCCGGCGGCCCATCGGGCCCCCATGCGCCCATGTCGCCGTAGAAGTTCAACATCGCGAACTTCAGCTTCTCCGGGGCGACGTCGACGAACTCCTCGCGTTCCTCCTCGGGGAAGGAGTCGTGGACGCTGTACTTGCCGAGGTCGGCGGCGCCGGCGGCGGTGTAGCGCTCGTCCAGCAGCACGCGGGCGCCGACCTCCTCTGGCGAGCGCAGGACGCGACCGAGCGCCTGCCGAGTCTTGCGAATCGTCGGTACCTCGACGGCGTAGCGCCACCCGGCGTCCCGCCGGTCGGCGAAGGCGGCGTCGTAGGCCTCCTGGACGGCCTCGGCCCGGTCGTCGAGGTGGGGGTAGGGGACGCCGACGACGGCGACGGTGGTGGCGTCGTCGCCGTCGAAACTGACGCCCTCGGTGAGCGTGCCCCACAGCGAGGTCAGCAGGACGGCGTCGTCGTCGGCGACGAACTCGCTGCGGAGTCGCTCGTGGTCGACGCCGGGGCCGTCGAGGTAGGTCGTCGCGTCACCGGGAAGCAGCCCCTCGTAGCGCTCGGCCTCGGCGTAACTCGGGAAGAAGGCGAGCGTGTTGCCGGGCGTGAACCGGACGGTGTCGCCCAGGGCGTCTGCGACGGTGCCCTGAACCGCCGGGTCCTCGCGCTCGCTGGCGAACAGCGGCGGTGTCCCGACCGCGAACGTCCGGCGGTTCTCCGCGGGGAACGTGAGCCCGAACGCCATCGTGACGGGGTCGTCGATGCCCAGCACCTCGCGGGTCACCTCGAAGGGGCGCAGCGTCGCGCTCATCAGGACGCTGGCGTGGACCTCGTCGAACAGGTCGCCGGTCACGCGCTGGGGGATGCAGGTGTACAGCTCCGCCCGGCCGTACACCGACTCGTCGCGGTCGTCCCGGCGCACCGACACCACGGGGTACAGCCCCGCGTCGTCGCTCTCGGCCATCCAGTCGGCGACGAAGCGGGCCGCCTGGAGGGTCTGACACTCCCGGCGGGTGGTGGTCTCGCCGTTTCGGTAGGCCTCCTCGTAGGACTCGTCGAGGTCCCGGCCCAGACTCGTCGCGACCTCCAGGTCCGCCTCGTAGCCCTGCCCGGAGTAGTGCTTGAGGAAGGCGACGGTCAGGTCGTCTCGCCCGTCGCCCTCGTCGACGGCGACGTCCTCCCAGTTCTCGCCGACGGCCTCCCGGTCGCCGAAGGAGAACGAGTCCTCGTACACCGCGACGAGCGCGTCGTGGAACGCCGAGACGACGTTGCGCGCCGACTCCGTGCGGGCGTCGTCGACCTCGTCGAGTTCGTCGAGCGCCGCCGACAGCGTGCGCTCGGTCAGCGTCCGGCGGGCGTGGTCGCGGGCGGCGCCCTCGACGTTGTGCGCCTCGTCGAAGACGGCGACGACGTCGCTCGGGTCCCGGCCGAGCCACCGGAAGAACTGCTCGCGGATGGTCGGGTCCAGCAGGTGGTGGTAGTTCGCGACGACGAGATCGACGGCCTCCATCCCGTCTTTCAGCAGTTCGTACCCACAGAGCGCCTCCTGCTCGGCGTACTCGTAGACGTCCTCGGGCGTCCGGACGTCGTCGTACAGCCACTCGTAGAAGGCGTCGGTGTCGGCGGTGAGGTTGTTGTAGTAGTGCTCGCAGGTCGCCGCCTCCTCGAGGTCGGCCAGGTCCGCCTCGACGGCCTCGAGTTCGTCGAGCACCGCCGACCGTGCCTCGGCGGCCTCGTCGGCGCCGTCCTGAAGATCGTCCAGCAGCTGGCCCTCGCGGCGCTCGAGCTGGTCGCGGTCGCGCTCGGCATCGACCAGTTCGTAGGTGTTGTCCCGCAACACCTGACACTCCTCGTAGCCGACGTCGATGTGGCACATCGACGCCTTGCCCTTGAACACGACCGCCCGGATGGGCTCCTCGCGGGTGATCGCCCGGGCCTCGGCGACGAACTGGCGCATCTGCTGGTGGACGTTGGTCGTGATCACGACCGTCTTGTCCGCCGCTCGGGCGTACTCCAGGGCCGGCACCAGCGCCGAGAGCGTCTTGCCGGTCCCGCAGGCGCCCTCGAACAGCACGTCCTGGCCCCGCGCCAGAGCGGTGTGGATGCGACCCATCGCCGCCCCCTGGTTCTCGTACGGCTCGTCGTACGGGAAGAACCGCTCGTATCCGTCCGTTCCGGCCACTACCGGAGGTTTCGCCGGTTCGGACAAAAGGGTTCGGGGGCGGAGCGTCCCACTCCGTCGGGGTGTACGCCTAAGTGACCGTGTGAACTACTACCAACATGGTCGTTCCAGGGTACGACATCGACGATCTGGACGAGAACCTGCGGGAACGGCTCGTGGAGTGGGCGCTGAAGGAACTGCTCAGCGACGAGGAACAGGAGCAGTTGCGCCAGGGGGCGTCGCTGCTGGACCTGCTCGACGAGGAGGACATCGATCGAATCACCGAGGGCGAACGGCTGCGACGGTAGCGTCGCCGTTCCACCCGAAGCGGCGGCGCCACCGCACCAGCCTCAGGTCTCGGGTTCGATGTACACCTTCTTGACGAACGGCTGGGCGTCCTGAATCTGGGCCTCGATGTCGCTGATCGTCTCGTCCATCGCCTCGGTGCCGATCCCCTCTGCGAAGGCGACATCGGCGGTGACGAGCACGCGCTCGGGGCCGAAGTAGACGCTGCGGAACTCGACGATCTCCTCGACGCCGTCGGACTCCTCGATCAGCTGGCGCAGCGGCGCCTCTTCGCTCTCGTGGAGGCTCTCGCCCAGCAGCAGGCGCTTGTTCTCCCAGGCCAGCGCGACGGCGAAGCCCATCAGCATGATGCCGATGAGGAACGCCGCGGCCGCGTCGTAGATCTCGTTGCCGGTGAGCTGGCCCGCGAGGTTGCCCAGCAGCGCCAGCACCAGACCTGCCAGCGCGATGGTGTCCTCGGTGAACGCCGTCAGCGTGGTGACGTCGGAGGTGCGCCGGAACGCCTCGCGGTAGCCGCTCCAGTCGTTCTCGTCCATCTGCTCGCGCAGTTCGGCGTTGGCCTTCACGAACGCCCACGACTCGAAGACGATGCCACCCAGCAGCACGGCGTAGTTGACGTAGATCGGGTCGAACGTCTGCCCGAGAACGGTCACGTCGGCGGCGGCGCCGCCGTGGCCGCCGTGGACGAGTTTCTCGTAGCCGTGTTTCGCGCTCTCCCAGCCCGCGATGCCGAACAGCAGGACGCTGACGAGGAAGCTGTAGAAGAACTGTGCCTTCCCGTAGCCGAAGGGGTGGAGCTGGTTGGCCTCCTTGGCACCGAAGCGGATGCCGATCAGGAGGAACACCTGGTTGCCCGTGTCGGAGATGGAGTGGTACGTCTCCGACAGCATCGACGGGCTCCCGGTGAGCAGCCACCCGACGAACTTCATGATCGCGATGGCGCCGTTCGCGACCAGCGCCGTCAACACGACCGACTTGCTCGATCCCATCGCCACCTCCTGTGACCGCCCGCCGGAAATCGTTTCCGGGACGAATCCGACGAATCAAGGTTCCGCGGGACCACGCCGAGGTATGCTCGTCGTCCTCTCGGACACCCACCGCGCGACAGGACACGGCCTGACTGACCACCTCGTCGAGACCGTCGCCGCGGCCGACCGAGTGATTCACGCCGGGGACTTCACCACCCCCGACGTGCTGGAGGCGCTGCGCTCGGTCGGCCCGCGAGTCGACGCCGTCCACGGCAACGCCGACGACGAACGGGTCCGCTCGCGCCTGCCGAGCGAGCGCACGCTCACCTACGAGGGCGTCCGAATCGCCGTGACCCACCGTGCCGACGGCGGGCAGACGGGGTTGGCGATGGTCGGCAAGCAGGCCGGCGCCGACCTGGTCGTCTCCGGTCACACCCACCGACCGACCGTCGTCGACGGCGACCCGGTCCTCCTGAACCCCGGCAGTCACGACGAGCCACGGGGGTCTCGGCCGGGGTACGCACGTCTGGAACCGCGAGATGGGGGCCTCGACGGCGCGCTGTGCGATCTGGCTGGCACCGTCGTCGAAGCGTTCCGGGTCGACGGCGGGCGGTAACCGGCCGGGGACCGCAGGAGGGCACTCGGAGAGGGCCGAAGCAGTACAGCGCGTCGCGTCCCACGCTACACCCGCCGGTCTCGTATACGCACCGTTAGCTCAAACCACGGTTTGACATACGGTGACGATGCCGACGAGAGTCAGCCCCGGGTGTACCACAGCGCGGCACCGGCCAGCAGCACCGCCGTCGCGCCGGCGAAGAAGGCCAGTCCGGGGGGGACGCTGGCGCCGGCGCTCGCAGCCGTCTCGGCGGTCGTCCGGGTGGCCTCCGCCGTCGCCCCGATGGGTTCGAGGCCGCCGTTGACCGGTTGGGGCGTCGCCTCGGGTGCCCGCCCGGCCTCCGGGGCGGCAGCGGTCGTGCCACCGTCGGCGACCGCGGCGCCCCCGTCGCCGCCACCGCCCCCGAGAAGCGACCCCCGGCCGACCAGCGCCTGGACGGCCAGCGACGCCAGACCGATGGCGCCGACGGCCCCCAGCAGTTGCGCGAGCGCCTCCCGCAACCCCTCGGAGGACTCCTCGTCGCCGGCGAACACGACCAGCGGCTTGCTCGCCGGGGCGTACACCGTCATCTCGCGGCCCTTCTCGGAGTACACCGTGTCGACCGGCTCGATGATGTCCGCGTCTTCGAGTTTCTTGAGGTGGTACTGGGCGTTCTGCAGCGACGTGTCGACGCGCTTGGCGACCGCCGACGGGGTGGAGGGCTCGTCGTGCAGGGCGGTCAGCAGCTTCCGGGCGGTCTCCGAGGAGAGGGCGGACAGCAGTTCGTCGGCGTCCTCGCTGTCCAGGCCGACGACGCGGGGGTCGGCGTCGTCGTCTCCCGTGATGTCGGGAGTGGAGGGCAACAGGTCCGACATACGTTCACGCACGGTGTGGACGCTGAAGAACCTTCGGCATCACCACAGCGACGATTGTAGTTACGCCGTCGGGCGAATCGGTCGTCGACCGTCCCGGCGGTGCTCCGCGCCGGGCGCTCGGGGGTCGCGCGGCCTCGGCCGGGACCGAGCGGACGCGAAGCGGTCACGAGCACCGCGAGACTCGCGAGGTCCCGTTCGCTGCGCTCACGGGGCGGTCGGCGAGACCACTGACGAACGAGCGCAGCCAGTGAGAACGTTGCCTCGTCGGAGGTCTGCCGCCGTCGACGGCGACACCGTGCGAAAGGCCTATGATGCCGGCTCCGGACCGTTCGACCATGCTCGCCGTCTCGCTGTTCGGAATCGAGGACCCGGTGTTCCTGCTGATCGCCGCGTTCCTCGTCGCCGTCTTTCTGGCCCTGTTTCTGGTGTTTCGCCGCACCATCACCGGGTTCAGAGAGGGGATGGACCGGGGGAAGCGCTGAGGCGGCCCCCGGACCGTCCCCGTCGCCGGCTCACGTCGCTCAGAGCGCCTGCTCGACGCGCTCGACCGCCGTCTCGACGTCCTCGCGGTCGACGTCGAGGTGGGTCGTGAACCGAACGAGGTAGTCGTCGAACGCCGACCCCGCCACGCCCTCGTCCTCGCAGGCGTCGAGGAACGCCTCCGCGGTGCGGTCCGCCCCGCTGGTGTCGACCAGCACGATGTTCGTGTCCGGCGGCTGGACCGACAGCCCCGGCAGGTCGTCCAGTCCCTCGGCGAGCAGGTCGGCGTTGTCGTGGTCGGTCGCCAGTCGGTCGCGGTTCTCCAGGGCGACCAGCCCCGGCCCCGCGATCACGCCGACCTGGCGCATGCCACCGCCGAGGAGTTTGCGGACCCGCCGGGCGTCGGCCACGAAGTCCTCGCTCCCGCAGAGCATCGACCCCACGGGCGCCCCCAGCCCCTTCGAGAGGCAGAACAGGACGGAGTCGACCGGGTCCACGAACTCGCTGGCCGGCACGTCGTGGTGGACCGCGGCGTTGAACAGCCGCGCGCCGTCGAGGTGGACCGGGACGCCGAGGTCGTGGGCCGCCTCTGCGGCGGCAGCGATATCCGCGGGCGGGACGGCGATCCCGCCGCGGGCGTTGTGGGTGTTCTCCAGGCAGACCAGCCCCGTGCCGGGCCGGTGGAGGTCCTCGTCGACGAATCCGTCCCGGACCTGCTCGGGCGTCGGGCAGGCGCGCTCGCCGGCGTCGACGGTGCGGACCTGCAGCTGGGAGTGCTGGGCGAACCCGCCGAGTTCCCAGCGGTAGACGTGGCTCTCGCGCTCGACCAGCACCTCGTTGCCGCGCTCGGTGTGGACTCGCGCCGCGATCTGGTTGCCCATCGTCCCCGTCGGGACGAACAGCGCGTCCTCGGTGCCGAGAATCTCGGCGGCGCGGGCCTCCAGGTCGTTGACCGTCGGGTCCTCGCCGTACACGTCGTCGCCGACGGCGGCCTCGCCCGCGGCCTCGCGCATCCGCTCGTCGGGTTTCGTCACGGTGTCGCTGCGGAGGTCAATCATACCGAGGTGTCGGCGCCGCGGGGCAAATACCCGCCGGTCGCGGAGCCGCCCCGTCCGGAGCCGAGCGGTCGCCCGGGGGCCACCGCCAGCGTTAGGCCCGCGGCGCCCCCATCTCCGGCCATGCGCACCATCGAGTGGGACCACGACCGGGACTGCGTCCGGATGGTCGACCAGACCCGGCTCCCCGAGCGGTACACCGACTACCACGCCGAGACGGTCGCCGACCTCGTGGAGTCCATCGAGATGCTCCGCGTGCGCGGCGCGCCGGCGCTGGGCGCGGCCGGTGCCTACGGGGTGGCGCTGGCCGCCCGCGAAGCGACCCGCGAGGAGGAGGGGGTCACTGCCGACGCCGACGACTACGCCGAGCGCGTCCGCGAACTGGCCGAACGCGTCGCCGACGCCCGCCCGACCGCGGTCAACCTCCGCAGCGAGGTGGAGGCCGCGCTGGCGGTCGTCGACGGGGCCGCGACGCCCGCAGAGGCCCGTGAACGATCGCTGGACCACGCAGAGGCGGTCGCCGACGAAGACGTCCGGCGCAACCGCCGCATCGGCGAGCACGGCGCCGAACTGCTCGCCGACGGCGACACCGTCCTGACCCACTGCAACGCCGGGGCGCTGGCGACCGTCGACTGGGGGACCGCCCTCGGGATCGTCTACAGCGCCCGCGAGGCCGAGACCGAAGTGTCCGTGCTCGCCCCCGAGACACGCCCGCTGAACCAGGGCTCGCGGATCACGGCCACCGAACTGCGCGAGGCCGACGTCGACGTGACGGTGTTGCCCGACAGCGCCGCCGGCCTGGCGATGGCCGAGGGCCGGGTCGACGCCGTCGTCGTCGGCGCCGACCGCGTGACCCTCTCGGGGGGCGGCCCCGACGGCGACGAGGCGGTCGTGTTCAACAAGATCGGCACCTACGAGCACGCCGTCCTCGCGGACCGCCACGACGTCCCGTTCGTCGTCGCCGCGCCGACCGCGACGGTCGACGCCGAGCGCTCGGCCGACGACGTCGAGATCGAACGCCGCGACCCCGACGAGTTGCGCGAAATCTACGGCACACAGAACGCCCCCGCGGACGTCCCCGTCTACAACCCGGCCTTCGACCGGACGCCCGCCCACCTCGTCGACCACCTCGTGACAGAGCGGGGCGTGTTCGAACCGCCGCTGGACCGCGCCGCGCTGTTCGGCGAGTCGCCGCCGACCGCCGAGTGAGGAGGGGGTGGTGTCCCCGCGGCGGGGCCGTCGCGGCGTCCGCACAGCCGTCGATCGTGGCCGTTTTCCCGTCCCGAACCCGAGCGAGCGACATGAGCGAGTTCGGACGGCGCGCGATGCTCGCAGGCGCCGCGAGTGCGGCAGGCGGCGCGGCGACGGCGGCGACGGCGGGCACCGCCGCCGCACAGGACGAGGAGGACGTGGTCGACCGGCGCGGCGAGAGCGAGGTTGAGATCGTCGTCGGCCCCGGCGGGCGCCTCGTGTACGACCCCGCACAGGTCCGGGTCGACCCCGGGACGACGTTGCGGTTCGTCTGGGAGAGCCAGAACCACAACGTCGTCGTCGACGAGTCCCCAGAGGGCTCGGACTGGGAAGGGACCCCGAACGTCCCCGAGACCTACAACACCGGCTACGAGTTCTCGCAGTCGCTGGACGTCGAGGGGACCTACGAGTACTACTGCACACCCCACCGCCGCGCCGGCATGAAGGGGACGGTTCTCGTCGGCGACGACGCCGCCGTCCCGGCGGACGACGAGGGCGGCTCCGACCTGCTCGTGCTGGCGAGTTTCGGCACGCTGCTGGTGGCGCTGCTGGTCGGCATCGCCCTGGGCTACTCGCGGCTGGCGGGCGGCGAAGCCGGCGACGCCGACGGGGATTCGTCGGACTCTTGAGGTCGGTGCGAGAACCGCCGCCAATGGCCCCCCACGATCGGCGGACGTTCCTCACGGCAGCGGCTGGCACCGTCGGCGCTCTCGGCGCCGGGATCGGGACGGCGACCGACGGCGCGGCAGCCACCGGGATCGTGGCCGACGACGAGGTGACCGTCACCGTCGGCGCGGACGGTGACCTGGTCTTTGAACCGGAGGTCGTCTCGGTCACCCCAGGGACCAGAGTGCGGTTCGTCTGGGAGAGCGACAACCACAACATCGTCGTCGGCGACCAGCCCGACGGCGCCGACTGGGACGGGACGCCGGGGGGTTCGAGGGAGACGTACAACGAGGGGTACGAGCACACCCACACCTTCGACGTGCGCGGCTCGTACGAGTTCCACTGCCAGCCCCACCAGGCGGCGGGTGCGACGGGGGCGATCGAGGTGGTCGAACCCGACGCGACCGTCACCGTCGCACCGGGCGGCGAACTGGTCTACGATCCGGCGACCGTCGAGATCGATTCCGGTGACGTCGTCCGGTGGATGTGGGCCTCCGACTTTCACAATATCACCGTCGAGAGCCACCCGGACGGTGCCGATTTCGCCGGAACACCCGGCGACGGGACCTACGACGCGGGCTACGAGTTCGTCCAGCAGTTCGACCGCGAGGGGACCTACGAGTACTACTGTGCGCCGCACCGCTCTGCCGGCATGGAGGGGGAGCTCGTCGTAGGTGAATCGCCGGAAGACCGCCCGCAGTCGGGCACGGCGGAGGTCGTCGTCGGTCCGGACAGGAACCTCGTCTTTGACCCCGACGACCTGAAGATCACCCCCGGGACGACGGTGACGTTCGTCTGGGAGGGCGACAACCACAACATCGTCGTCGACGAGCAGCCCGACGCCGCCGACTGGGGCGGCACTCCCGGCGGTGAGAACGAGTTCTACGACACCGGCTACGAGTACAGCCACACCTTCGAGACGCTCGGAACCTACGAGTACTACTGCACTCCGCACCTGGCGGCCGGCATGGAGGCGACGATCGAAGTCGTCGAGCCGAACGGGACGCCCACGACGGCCGACGGCGGTGACGGGACCGCGGCCGACGGCGCGGAGTTCGCCGACAGCGAGGACTCGCCGCTTCCGTTCTCCGGGCCGGCGGTCGTCGGCGGGGGTGCGCTGGCCGGCGGCGCGCTCGCGCGTCTGCGGCGTCGTCTCGGCGACGACGCGGACTGACCCCGGCAATCGACGCCCCCTCGGCCACCGTTTTCCGGCTCGGCCGTCACCGGGTGAGTATGGCAGACCTGGACACCGTTCCCCTGGGACCGACCGGCACGTCAGTCAGCGAGATCGCCTTCGGCACCTGGCGGTTCGGCCGAGAGAACGAGGACGGCGAGATCGAAATTGGCGAGAAGCGCGCGAAGAAACTCCTGACCGCCTACGACGAGGCGGGCGGGAACTTCATCGACACCGCCGACGTGTACGGCGGCGGCCAGAGCGAGGAGTGGATCGGCGACTGGCTCTCGGACCGAGACCGCGAGGACTACGTCATCGCCTCGAAGATCTACTGGCCGACCCGCCCCGACGACCCCAACGGGCGTGGCCTCTCCCGGAAGCACCTCCGGAACAGCATGGACGAGATTCTCGACCGACTCGGCACCGACTACATCGACCTGCTGTACATCCACCGCTGGGACGACGACACGCCCGCCGAGGAGTTCATGCGCACCCTCGACGGCTTCGTGCGTGAGGGGAAAGTCAACTACCTCGGCGCCTCGACGCTCGCGCCCAACGCCTGGAAGGTCGCTCGGGCGAACGAGATCGCCGAACGCGAGGGGTACGAGCCGTTCACGCTCGCCCAGCCCCGCTACAACCTCGTCGACCGCGAGGTGGAGTACGACTATCTCGACGCCTGCGACCAGTACGACATCGGGGTCTGCCCGTGGAGCCCGCTCGCGCAGGGCTTCCTCACCGGCAAGTACGAGCGCGACGGCGACCTTCCAGAGACGAAGGCCGGCGCCTCCGAGCGCTTCCAGGAGAACTATCTCACCGACGAGAACTTCGACGTCCTCGACGAGGTCCAGACCGTCGCCGACGAGGTCGACGCCACCCCCGCGCAGGTATCGCTGGCGTGGCTCGCCGCCCACCCGCAGGTCACCGCCCCCCTCGTGGGCGCCCGCACCGTCGACCAGCTGGAGGAGAACCTCGGGGCCGCCACCGTCGACCTGAGCGACGACCAGTTCGAACGCCTCGCCGAGGCGAAAGAGGCCCCGACCCCGATCTGAGCCGCCGCGGTGTGTCCCGACCGCCACCCTAATACGGATATTAGGCAGTATTATTAAAATAGCCCATATGTGGCATAGACTCTTGTAGCTCCGCCGGCGAGGTTCGGGTACCCATGAGCGCACACGCGGACCTCGACGCTCGCACCGAGCGGCCCAGCCTACCCGAGACCATCGAGTCGCCCAACGCCAAGCTCGTCTACTTCTACGTCGACGTGCGCGGCGGGGCCACCGTCTCCGACCTCCAGTCGGACCTGGGCCTCCAGAAGCTGTCGCTGTTCTCGGTGCTGGACTCGCTGCGCGGCGCCGACCTCGTCGAACGGGACGGCCAGCGCGTCCGGGTCGCCAACTGACGCGGGGCGCTGACCGCCGTTCCACCCGAACCGCTCCCCCACCGGGGAACCGACCACGGGCCACCCCCGATCCGTGTGCCGTGCTCGCACCCGCCGCTCAGTTTCTGCATGCGAACTTCCGAACGCACAGCGCCAGCCTCGACTGACCACCGCGGGGTGGGACTGGAAGGGGCCGAGGGGTTGACGGCTCCGACGACGTAAGAACCGCAGGACGAAGTCCGAGGATCGCAACGAGTCAGAGCCGTCAAGCCCGAGGGGGCTTCCGAAGCTGTCACGTCGTCCAGAGCGGCGCCGCGGCTCCTGACGTAAGGTTGGTCCACCACAAGAACTCGACAGATGGGAGCAATCGCTCCGCAGTGTGAGTCCGTTATACAGTTCGTTCTCGGCTTCGCCCGGCGAGCGCCTCGTTCGAGAGCGGCGCTCGCCGGGAAGCAGTGAAAACGAACCGTATCAGAAAGTTCGTTCGTGTTCTATCGGCCGTCGCTCGTGATCGCGGCGATCAGTTGCGGACGACGTTGGTCGCGCGGGGGCCCTTCGGCGCCTGCTCGATGTCGAAGTCGATGTCCTCACCCTCTTCGAGGTCCGGTCCGCCGACGTCCTCCATATGGAAGAAAACGTCCTCGTCCGCGTCCTCAGTCGAGATGAAACCGTAGCCGCCAGTGTCGTTGAAGAAGTCAACCTTTCCGTTTGCCATTGCAATTACAAGTAGGGCCGATGAAGATATAAGACTTCCGAGAGTCGCGGTAGCACGGGGGTGGGGGTTCGATCGAGCAGAGGCCGCTCGCTTCTCCGAGACGCCTTCCTCGCTTCGCCATCCGCACCGCTCCGCAGGCTCGCGGGTCGCTTCGTTCGCCGCTCGCTCCTCCGAGACCCCCTCCTCGCTTCGCTCGTCGGGGGTCTCGCGTCTCCCGTTCGAAGCCTTTATCCCCCGCCTCGGCCTGAGTTCCGGGCAACTGACTATGTCCGAAAAACCGGCCTCCATGTACCGGGAGATCAGCAAGCCCCCGTACACGCGTCGCGAGTACATCACGGGCATCCCGGGCTCGAAGATCGCACAGCACGTCATGGGCAACAAGAACGCGGACCCCGAAGACTACCCCGTCCAGATCAGCCTCGAACTCGAGGAGGAGTGCCAGCTCCGCCACGGCTCCCTGGAGTCCTCGCGGCTGTCGGCCAACCGCCACCTCATCAAGGAACTCGGCGAGGGCAACTACAAGATGATCCTGCGGCGGTTCCCCCACCACGTCATCCGGGAGAACAAGCAGGCGACCGGCGCGGGCGCAGACCGTGTCTCCGACGGCATGCGTCAGGCGTTCGGGAAGGTCGTCGGCACCGCCGCCCGCATCGAGTCCGGCGCGAAACTGTTCACGCTGTACTGCGACGTCGACCAGGCCTCCGTGGGCAAGGAGGCGTTCCGCCGCGCGTACAACAAGATTTCCCCGCCCTGCCGCATCAACGTCGAACGCGGCGAAGAGCTGCTGATCTCCTGATCGGCACCTGTATTCCGCGTTCTCTTCGACCCGAGAGTGCCGACTCCACCACCGGGGCACCTGACCCCCTGAAGCTACGTGATTGGTGATAACGAATAATTGACGACACAGGCACCTAGGACGCGGTTGCAGACCCATGACGAACGACGATGCGGCCACGAACGGAGTGCGAACCCACCTGACGCGTCGAAAACTGTGTCACGCCGTCGGTACCGGAGGAGCCGTGTTGCTGGCGGGCTGTGGCGGTTCGTCCGGCGGCGGTGGCGACGGAGATGCCGGTGACGACGGCGGCGATGGCAGCGACGGAACCGGGAGCGATCCGACCGACGGCGGTGGTGGCGACGGGACCAGCGCGTCCGAGAGCGGCAGCTGTCCGTCGCTCCCCCTGTCCTACGAGAGCGGGTCGATCACCGAGAACAACCACCCGCTCACCTTCGAGATGCCGGCCAGCGCGACGGAGCCCGAAACGAGAATCTCCGAAGACGGCGAACTCATCCAGGGGAACTTCACCTACGACCGCCTGAACCGCGAGGGCGAACCCACCGACGCCCCCGAGCAAGTGAACCGCTACAAGGGGTTCAGCGTCAGACTCGGCGTCTCCGAGCTGGCCGCCGACTCCGTCGACGCCTACATTTCGGAGAACGAGGATGAGTTCACCGTCGTGACCGACCAGTACGATCTCGCGATAGAGAACGCCGAGGCGGTGGCGTCGGATCGCAACGGGGTGACGATCCTCGATCCGTTCGCGGAGAACGCCGACTTCATCCTCCTCGTCAGCGTGCGTCCGAGCCCTGCCCCCGAGAACGTCGCCTGTGCGGACGCCGCACGGGCCGTCACCGACCGCGTCATCGAGACGGTGGTCCGCTCGGAGTCCTGAGCCGGGTGCCTCGTGGAGACACCGGGGAACGGTGAACAGATTCGTCCGGGCGGTCGGTGCCCCCAGGTCAGCCAGAGGAACGGTCCCGAACGGCCACCCACCCACGACGCAACTTTTCTACCCGCCCGCTCGCTAGGGCGGGCATGCTCGACCTGGCGATGGCCAACCGCGCGGAGACGTTCGAGCGCCTCCGCGAGCCGATGGCCGACCGCGGAATCTCGCTGGTCCACACCGACCCCACCGAGCGCACGCTACCGCTGGACGCCGACGCGGGGCCGTTCGAGCCCGACGACGCCGACGTGGGGTTCGTCTACCCCGGCCGGGCGACGGAGGGCGACGTGCTCGCTGCCGCGCTGGACGTCCCCTGGGTCAACGGTCGCGAGGCCGTGCTGACCTCCCGGAACAAGGCCGGCGTGCTGGCGCGCCTGGATCGGGCAGACCTCCCCATCCCCGAGACCGTCGCCGTCTCGAACCCCGCCGACGACGAGGCGGTGCTGGCCGCGGCCGACCGCATCGGCTACCCGCTGGTCGTCAAGCCGAACTCGACGACCCGCGGCATCGGCGTCGCGAAGGCCACCGACCCGGACACGCTGCTGGGGATCACCGACTACCTCGATCTGGTCCACGACTACCGCGCGACCGGGGACAAGGCCTATCTCCTGCAGGCGTACGTCTCCGACGCGACGGACTACCGGGTGATGGTCGTCGACGGCGAGTACGCCGGCGCCGTCGAGCGCCGGCTCCCCGACGACGCGCTGGCGGCGGGTCGCTGGAAGCACAACGTCCACCGCGGCGCCGCGGCTCGCGGCGTCGATCTCGACTCCGACCTCCGGGATCTGGCCGAGCGCGTCGCTGCGGAGCTGGCGATTCCGCTGCTGGGCGTCGATCTGCTGGTCGACGGCGACGGACGAGCGGCCGTCGGCGAGACCAACGCCCGCCCGACCGTCGACGCGGCGACGAAGTACGAACCGGACTTTCACGACCGACTGGCGGCGCTGGTCGAAGCGACGGCTGCGCGACGGTGAGCGCAGCGGTAGGGGCCGCGACCGAGCCGCGGGGCCTCAGACGGGTTATTCTCACAGTGTACCGGGAACGCGCCACGTCGCGCGCTCCCGGAAGAAGCCGAGAATAAACCGTCTCAGTTGACGTCGATGTCCGCCGAGTCGTCGCCCTCGCGCTTCTGGAGGACGACTTCCAGAACGCCGTTGTTGTAGGTGGCGCCGGCGGAGTGCTCATCGACGCGGGTCGGCAGTTCGACGCGCTCGTCGTACTCTCGGCGGTCGCTGGCGGCGCCGATCGTCAGCGTCTCGCCGTCGCACTTCAGGTCGATCGCCTCCTTCTCGACGCCGGGGAGGTCCGCGATCACCCGCAGTTCCTCGCCGCGGTCGTGGACGTCGACGTGCGTGTCCGTCCCGAACCCGCTCTCGTCAGGGCCCATTCGGACGCCAGCGTCGCCGTCCATCATCTCGTCCATCATGCGTTCGATCTCGCGGAAAATGTCGTCGAACGGGTCGTCGCGGTCGTCGCGGCGCATGCGAGCACCTAGCGCCGACGGCGGCAAAAGCCTTCTGTCGACCCCGCTTTTCGCCGGTCTCGACGACCGCCTACGAGGTGTTCCGACCGCGGCTTTACGTACCAGCGGGCCCCACGGACGGTGTGCGACTGGACGCCCTCCCGCTGTCGGACCGCCTGCTGGCGCACTTCCGGGAGCAGGGCGTCGAGCAGCTGTACCCGCCCCAGGCCGCCGCCGTCGAGGCCGGCGTCGCGGAGGGCGAGCGCCTGCTGGCGGCGGTGCCGACCGCCAGCGGCAAGACCCTGATCGCGCAGCTGGCGATGCTGACCGCCGACGGCCCCGCGCTGTACGTCGTCCCCCTGCGGGCGCTGGCCACCGAGAAGTACGAGACGTTTCAAGAGCTACCGGGCGTCAGCGTCGGCCTCTCGACGGGCGACCTGGACGCGACCGAAGCCGACCTCGCGGACGAGGACATCGTCGTCGCGACCAGCGAGAAGGTCGACTCGGCGATTCGGGCGGGCGCGGAGTGGGTCGAGCGCCTGGCCTGCGTCGTCGTCGACGAGATTCACCTCCTGGACGCCGAGGGGCGCGGTCCGACCCTGGAGATGACCCTGGCGAAGCTGCGGTTGCTGTCGCCGGCCCTGCAGATCGTCGGGCTGTCGGCGACGGTGCGAAACGCCGCCGAACTGGCCGACTGGCTGGACGCCGAGCTCGTCACGAGCGACTGGCGACCCGTCGACTTGCGGACCGGGATTCACGCCGACGGCGAGATTCGCTTCGCGGACGGCGAGGTCCGACCGCTGCCCGCTGACCCCGACGCGACGACGGCGCTGGTCGACGACGCCGTCGCCGAGGGCGGGGGCTGTCTGGTGTTCGTCCGCTCGCGGCGGGCCGCCCAGCGACTGGCCGAGCGCCTCGCCGAGGAGGGGTACGCCTTCCCCGACGAGGTCGTCGAGGAGATTCGGACGACCGCGACCACGGAGACGGGCCTGGCGCTGGCCCGCACCGTCGCCGGCGGCGTCGCCTTCCACCACGCCGGGCTGCGGATGGCCCACCGCAGCGCCGTCGAGGCGGCGTTTCGCGACCGGGAGGTCGCCGTCGTCTGCGCGACGCCGACGCTGGCGGCGGGCGTCAACACCCCCGCACGGCGGGTGCTCGTCCGTGACCACGAGCGCTACACCGGCGACGGCTTCGAACCGCTCCCGACCCTGGAGGTCCACCAGATGTTCGGCCGGGCCGGCCGGCCGGGGCTCGATCCCCACGGCGAGGCGCTGTTGGTCGCCGAGGAGAGCGAGGTCGCCAACCTGCGCGAGCGGTATATCGAGGCCGGTCCCGAGGCCGTCACCTCGAAGCTGGCCGACCCGCGGGCGCTGGAGACGCACGTCCTCGCGACAGTCGCCTCCGGGTTCGCGGACTCGCGGGCCGATCTCGTGGGCGTGTTCGACTCGACGCTGTACGCCCACCAGGGCGGCCGCGAGCGCCTCCACGAGCGCACCGCCGCCGCGGTCGAGTCGCTGGCCGACGAGGGGTTGCTCGCCGTCGAGGACGGCCTCGCGGCGACGGAGCTGGGCGCACTGGTGTCGCGGGTGTACGTCGACCCCCGGACGGGCACCGGCGTCGTCGCGGCCATCGAGCGCGCGGCGGCGCTGGAGCGGGTGAGCCGCCTGACGGTGCTTGAGATCGTCTGTGACACCGCCGACATGAGCCGCGCGTACGTCCGGGACGACGAGGCCGGCCGGCTCTCGGAGTTCGCCATGCGCAACGCCGAGCGGTTCGCGAAACCCATCGCGGAGTTCGAGGGCGAGTTCAGCGACTGGCTCGACGCGCTGAAGACCGCACGCCTGCTCGCCGCGGTCGCCGAGGGCGAGGACACCGGCGCCGTCGCCGAGCGGTTCGGCGTCGGGCCGGGCGACGTGCGGCGCTACGCCGAGCGGGCACGCTGGCTGCTGGGCGCGACGGAGTCGCTGGCCGCGCAGGTCGACCGCGAGGGCGTCGACGCCGTCCGCGAGCGCATCCACGAGACCCGCGAGGCGCTGGCGGACGCGGAACTGTAGCGTCGCGCCGCGTCGCCGGGCGGCCGCTCGACCCGGCCAATCGACGCTGCGACCGTCGCCGATACGTTGCCATATATATCTCAATTAGTAGCCGTTTTCTCGCGGACAGACGATTGTCGAACATGAACGGTGACGCTCGATTACAGGCTGGGGCCGAGACGACCGCGAAGCTACGACTGCTACACAGCGTCACCCGCGAGATGATGACCGCGGAGTCCCACGAGTCGCTGTTCCGCATCGCGACGGCCGCCGCCTCCGAACTGCTCGGCTTCGAGTACAACACCATCCGCGAGCACGACCCCGACGGCGACCGACTGGTCCCGGTCGCCGTCTCCCCCGAACTCCGCGAGGAGAGCGACACGCGGCGCGTGTACGACCGCGGCGAGACCGTCCAGTGGGAGTCCGTCGAGACGGGCGAGATGCAGGTGTTTCAGGAGGTCTCGGCCATCGACGACGACGCCCCTCGCGACGGGGGCGGGAGCATGGTCGTCGTGCCGCTGGGCGACTACGGCGTTCTCTCGCTGGGGTCGTCCGAGCCCCGGTCAATCACCGAGAGCGACGAGGAACTGGCCCGCGTGTTCGGGGCGAACATCGAGACGGCCATCGAGCGCATCGAGTACGTCCAGCGACTCCAGCGGCAGACCGCGGAACTGGAGGCGAAGAACGACCGGCTCGACGCCTTCGCCGGGAAGTTGAGCCACGAACTCCGCAACCCGATCACGCTCCTGCGAGGGCGCCTGGAACTCGTCCGGGAGACCGGCGACTTCTCGCACCTCGACGATCTGGAGGACGCCGTCGACCGCATGGACCGACTCGTGAGCGACATCCTGACGCTCTCCCGGACGGGCGAGGTCAGCGTCGACCCCGAACCCGTCGCTCTCGACCGGGTCGCCACCGAGTCGTGGGCGGCGATACCGACCGAGGACACCACCGTCGAGGTCGAGACGAGCGCGACGGTGCTCGCCGACGGGGACCGGCTCCGGCAACTGTTCGAGAACCTGTTTCGCAACAGCGTCGAACACGGTTCCACGAGCAGTCGGCCGGAGGCCGACGACAGCGTGGAGCACGCCGGCGACGGCGTCACGGTGACCGTCGGCGACCTCCCCGAGGGCTTCTACGTCGAGGACACCGGCCGCGGCCTCCCGCCGTCCTGCTGGGAGAGCGTCGTGGACAGAGACGGGCCGCTCGACGCGAAGTGGCCGGGGTTCGGACTCCCCATCGTGGCCGAGATCGCGGGCCTCCACGGCTGGGCCGTCGACCTGAGCGAGAGCGCGGCGGGCGGCGCGCGCTTCGAGTTCCGCGGGGTCGACCGACCGTCGTCGGGGACGTCCTCGCGCGAGGAGAAATGAGTCGCGGGGTCGCGTCAGTCGACGGTCACCAGCGCGCCGACCGGCGCCTCGGTGCGGTCGGCGGCACGCTCGACGCCCTCGTCGCCGACCGCAATGAGGGCGAACACGCCGGCGACGCTGGCCCCGGCGGTCTCGACGATGTCCAGCAGCAACTCCTGGGTCTCCCCCGAGCGGATCAGGTCGTCGACGACGAGCACGGTGTCGCCGGCGTCGATGGCGCCCTCCGGCAGGTAGTAGGTGAGTTCGATGCCGGAGTCGAGGCGCTGGCGGGTCTCGATGAACTCCTCGACGGCGGTCTCCTTGGACTTCTTGGCGTAGGCACAGCGGGCGCCGAAGTAACTCGCCATCGCCGCCGCCAGCGTGATGCCGTCGGTGGCCGCCGTCAGGACGACGTCCGGACGGTCGAAGCCGTAGGCGTCGGCGGCGACGGGCGCGACGAGGTCAAGCAGGCCCTGGTCGAACACGACCGCGGAGTTGTCGACGTACCCCTCGTCGTCGATTCGTACGCGTTCGTCCAACTCGCGGGCCAGCGCGTCGCGGCCGACGCCCTCGACGATGTCGCGGGCGCGCTCGTCGCCGGGGAGGACGTGACCGTTGACGTAGCGGTTCAGATCGCCCGCCGGCAGTCCGGTCAGCGAGGACAGTTCGTCGTAGGTCCGGGTCTCCTTGAGCATCCGGAGCACCGACACGGCCTGCAACTGCAGGCCGGCCTTCTCTGCGCGGTTCATGACCCGGTGTGCACACTTCCACAATCTTGAATACGTCGATCCCTCCCCCGCCGAGGGTCAGCGTTCGGGCGTCAGCCCGCGGCGGCGACGAGGTCCAGCGTCGCGCCGTACAGCCCCACCGCCAGCAGCGCGCCGACGATGCCCGCCGCGCCCGGCAACCGGGTGAACCCCTGAACGCCGCCCGCGACGGCCACCCCGATCGGCCGGAGCGGGGGGCCGAGGTTCTCGGCGGTCACCCCGAGTCGGTTGGTGTCGCTGGCGCTGGGGAGTGCCGTCAGCGCGAACGTCCCCCCGAGCCACAGCGGGACCACCAGCAGCGGCGACGACAGCGTCGCGGCCAGCGCGAACGCCGCCACCGCCAGCGGGACGTTCACCAGAAGCGGCGCGACGGCGATGGCGAGGTCCGCGGGGAACGAGTGGACGCGCTCGTGGTCGAGGTAGGCGTCCCGGCCGAAGGGGTTCAGCCGGGGGTACTGGAACACCTCGACGCCGGCGAGTCGGCAGGCGGCGACGTGGGCGTACTCGTGGGCGAGGATGCCGGGGGCCAGGCCGAGCGTCACCAGCCCCCACAGCAGCGAGGCGGGCGCGGACACGTCCGCCCCTATCGGCGACAGGAACTTGGGGGTTCGGGTCGTCCGACGGCGCGGTCGGCGGTCGACGGCGGATCGCAGTCTTCCCAGCGGTCCCACGAGTGGTCGATTTCGGAGCCGCGGTCCCGGATGTAGACCGTGAGGCCGAGGCAGGACGCCTCGGACACGTCTCCGGCGACCCGTTCGAGCACCGACTCGCCGGAGATGGAGCGGCTGCCACCGCGTCCGGTTCGCACCGCGTAGTCGTACCGCGCGACGTCGTCGACCTCGAGGAACACGACCCACTCCTCGTTCACCTCGTTGGTGAACGGTGGATACCTCCCGGACGACCACGGCATTTCGACGTCGGCGACGGTGAGTCGAAGTTCGACCTCGACTCGGCCCTCCGAGCGGTTCAGGACCCTGATCCACCGTAGCGGAACGGACGGACGCAACTCGGATTCGAGCCGGTCGGACGCCACGATCCCGGTCACGGTCGTCAGCGACGCCGTGCCGGTCCACCGGAGGAACTGCCGTCGCTGCATGTGCTGGCGGCGTCGCGTCGACGGGAATTAGGTCTGGTTATCGTCGCTCGGCCGGAACCCTCCCAAGAGCTCTCATCACCGCAGCCCGGGGAGGTGGCGGGTGAGTTTCAGCCCGCTGGCCACGACGGCCTCGTAGACGCGGTCCGGGAGCCAGTCGGGCACCGCCGTCGACCCCCGCTGGACGGCCACGGTCTGAGACTCGGTGTAGCGCTCGATGCCCTCCCGGCCGTGCCGGCGACCGATCCCCGACTCCTTCATGCCGCCCATCGGCGCGTCCACGGAGATCCACGAGGCGACGTAGGGGTCGTTGACGTTGACCGTCCCGCACTCGATCTGCGGGGCCAGGTCGGCGGCCCGCTCGCGATCGCCGTACACCGCGGCGTTGAGACCGTACCGGGAGTCGTTGGCGCGTTCGACGGCCGTCTCGGCGTCGGGCACCGACTCGACGCGAACCACGGGGCCGAACGTCTCCTCGCAGGCCGCGTCGGCGTCGCTCGGGAGGTCCGTCAGCACGGTCGGTTCGAAGACGTACGGCCCGACGTCGGGGCGGGCCTGCCCGCCGCAGTGGATCGTCGCGCCGCGCTCGCGGGCGTCCTCGACGTGCGCGGAGACCTTCTCCAGCTGGTCGGCCGAGGCCAGCGAGCCGACGTCGTAGCCGTAGCCGACCGCGGCGCCGAGTTGCAGGTCGTCGGTGGCGGCGACGAACCGGTCGAGGAACTCCTCGTGGACGGACTCGTGGACGTAGATGCGCTCGAAGGAGATGCACAGCTGGCCGGCGTTGGTGAACGACCCCCGCAGGGCGCCCTCGACGGCGGCGTCGAGGTCCGCATCGGCCAGGACGAGCATCGGGTTCTTTCCGCCGAGTTCCAGCGAGCAGTCCGTGAGCTGGCGACCTGCCTGCTCGGCGACGATCCGACCGGTCTCGCCGGAGCCGGTGAACGTGACGTAGTCACTCTCTGCGACCAGCGCGGGGCCGGTGTCGGGGCCGTAGCCGGTGACGACCGCGAACAGGTCCTCGGGGAGGCCGGCCTCGACGAGCAAGTCCGCGATCGCCAGCGCGGTGAACGGCGTCGTCTCGGCGGGCTTGCAGACGACGGCGTTGCCCGCCAGCAGCGCCGGGAGGGCGTCGCTGACCGACAGCGTCAGGGGGTAGTTCCACGGCGAGATGACGCCGACGACGCCGATCGGGTGGTGGTGGACCGTCGTCTTCGTCAGCCCCGGAAAGGCCCCCTTCCGGCGCTCGGGCGCGAGGTACTCGTCCGCCCGGACCGCGTAGTGGCGAGCGTTCGTCGCGACGTCGAGCACCTCTTCGAGGGCACCCATCCGGGCTTTCCCCCCTTCGCGCTGGACCAGGTCGAGCAGTTCGTCGCGCTCCTCGATCACGAGGTCGTGGAACCGAAGGAGCACCTCCGCGCGCTCCGCTCGGGGCCGGTCGGCCCACGCCGACTGGGCCGCTCGCGCGCGCTCGGCGGCCTCGCGGACGTCGTCGGCATCCCCGGCAGGGACCGTGCCGATGCGCTCGCCGGTGAAGGGCGCCTCGACGGCGATGTCGTCCGACGCGTCGGCGTCCGAGCGGGTCAGTCGACCGGCCGCGCGGCGCACCCGCTCGCCGAGCGCGGTGGCGCTGTCGATGGAGAGTGCCATAGCGGAGTGTACGGCCGGCCGGGCAAACCTCTTTCCGAGGCGGCGAGCGCCGCGGCCCGCTCAGACCTGCTCGACTTTGGTCCCGCCACAGTCGCGGCAGGTGGCGATGTCGGCGTCCGGGCGGGTGTAGAACTCGTTGCCACAGGAGCGACAGACGTGGCTGGGGTCGGCGTCGTCGACGGACGGTCCGTCCGCGCCACCGAACAGCGATTTGAGGCGTCGTGTGACCTTCATGTGCCCGTCTCTGTAGGGGCGATAGAAATATAATATTCTCTATTGGTTCCCCGAAACCATCGCCAGAAGATAAGTTACAGCGGCCGAACGGGAAGGATAGAGAGAATCGTCGAGATACGTCACCCGACAGGTATCGGCGTCAGTCGAGGAAGTCGGGGGCGATGCGCTTCTCGGCGACCTCGTCGGCGAGGTGCTCGCGGAACGCCTCGCGGTCGACATCGTACTCCTGGCGCTCGGCGCGATCCCGGACGCTGATCGTCCCGTCGTCTTCCTCGTCGTCGCCGACGATGACCTGGTAGGGCACGCGGTCGTCGTGGGCGGCGCGAATCTTCCGTTCGAGGGTGGCGTCGCGGTCGCTGACGGTCACGCGGACGCCGTCGTCCTCGAGGTCTTCGGCCACCGCGCGGGCGTACCCCTCGTTGTCGTCGCTGATCGGGAGCACGCGGACCTGCTCGGGTGCCAGCCACGTCGGGAAGTTCCCCTCGAAGTGCTCGATCAGCATCATGAAGAAGCGCTCGTAGGAGCCGTACAGCGCGCGGTGGATCATCACCGGCCGGTGGTCGCTGTTGTCCTCGCCGACGTAGGTGAGGTCGAACCGCTCGGGCATGTTGAAGTCGAGTTGGACCGTCGGGCCGTCCCAACTGCGGCCGATGGCGTCCTCGAAGGTGAAGTCGATCTTCGGGCCGTAGAAGGCGCCATCGCCGTCCTCCAGTTCGTACTCCATCGCGCGGTCCGCCAGGACCGCCTCGAGCTGGGACTCCGCCTTCTCCCAGATGTCGTCGCTCCCGACGGACTTCTCGGGGCGGGTCGCCAGCGCCACCTCGTAGTCCAGATCGAAGGTGCCCAGCACCTCGTCGATCATGTCCATGATGCGTTCGACCTCTCGCTCGATGCCCTCCGGGCGGACGAACAGGTGGCCGTCGTCGATGGTGAAGGCCCAGGTCCGGGAGAGCCCGGACAGCTCGCCGCGCTGTTCCTTGCGGTACACCTTCCCGTTCTCGGCGTACCGGATCGGCATGTCGCGGTAGCTCCAGGAGCCGTCGTCGTAGATGGAGGCGTGGCCCGGGCAGTTCATCGGCTTCAGGCCGAACTCGTCGTCGCCGACCTCGAACAGGAACATGTCGTCGGCGTAGTTGTCGTAGTGGCCGGACTTCTTCCAGAGGTCCGTCTTGAAGACGTGCGGCGTCTCGACGTACTCGTAGTCCGCGTCACGGTTGAGGTCGGCGACGAACGACTCCAGCTCCGACAGCACCGTCTTGCCCGGCGGGTGGTACAGCGGCAGGCCGGGGCCGGTCGTCTCCTGGATCGAGAACAGGTCCATCTCCCGGCCGATGCGGCGGTGGTCGCGCTTCTCGGCCTCGCGGCGGCGCTCCAGGAACGCCTCGAGGTCGCTCTCGCTCTCGAAGGCCGTGCCGTACACGCGGGTCTGCATCGGGTTCTCCTCGTCGCCGCGCCAGTACGCACCGGCGATCTCCAGCAGTTCCACCGCGCCGATCTCGCCGGTGGAGTCGACGTGCGGGCCCGCACAGAGGTCCGCCCAGTCGTCCTGCCGGTAGAAGGTGACCGTCTCCTCGCCGTCAGCGGCGAGGTCGTCCAGCAGTTCGAGTTTGTACTCCTGGCCCTGCAGGCGCTCGCGGGCCGCCTCGATCGAGACAGCCTCGCGCTCGATGTCGTAGTCGGCCTCGACGATCGACGCCATCTCGGCCTCGATGTCCGCGAAGTCGTCCTCGTCGAGGTCGACGTCGTCGAAGTCGTAGTAGAAGCCGTCGTCGGTCGGCGGGCCGATCGCCAGCTGGACGTCGTCGCCGTACAGCCGCTGGACGGCCTGGGCCAGCGCGTGCGCCGCCGAGTGGCGCATCACCTCCAGGTAGTCGTCGCCGTCCTCGGTGACGATCTCCAGCTGTGCGCCGTCGTAGACCGGCGCCTCCTTGGCGACGAGGTCGCCGTCCAGTCGGCCGGCGACCGTGTCTCGACCGAGGCCGGGACCGATCTCGTGGGCGCAGTCCTCGACGGTGGCGCCGCTGTCGACGTGCAGCTCCGATCCGTCCGGCAGTACGACCGCTATCTGCTCGTCTGACTCTGATTCTGACATTGGTGATGACTCCCGAGTACCTGCGACTGGCCAGCGAGTGCCAGCGCAGAGAACGACAGGTGTCGGTGGTGGTATGCGGGCTCACGCCCGGCGTGTAAAGTGGACACCTGCCATCGTGGTCGATGGTAGTCCGGAGTCGGGTAAAAGCGTTGTGATGGGGCGCGAGAGGCTCACACGGCAGCAGTAGCGGTTTCAGGCTCCGCGTCGACGGGGCGGTGTGACGACCACGACGGCGTACCTCACGGTCGACGACGCCCCCTCTCCGCGCCTGCCGGAACTGCTCGATACCCTGGAGGAACTGCGGGTCCCCGCGCTGCTGTTCTGCGAGGGCGCGAAACTCGAACGTCGGCCCGGGGCGGCCGTCGAGGCCATCGAGCGTGGCTTTCACCTCGGCAACCACTCGTACAGCCACCCCCGCTTCTCGGAAATCGGGCTCTCCCGGGCCCGCGCGGAGCTTCGGCGCACCGACCGCATCGTCGAGTCGCTGTACGACCGCGCGGGCGTCGACCGCCCGGTGACGGCGTTCCGGTTCCCGTACGGCGACCACGGCGCCGACCGGAGCGACGACCACGCCGCGGCGCTCCAGAGACTGCTCCGCGAGGAGGGGTTCGACCCGCCGGCGTTTCCGGGAGTCGAGTACGACTGGTGGGACGCCGACGTGCGCGGGCGGGCCGACTGGTTCTGGACGTTCGACCCGAGAGAGTACCGCGACGACCACGACCGGGCCGACATCGTCGCGCGAATTCGGGACTCCGACCGACTGGCCACCGAGTCGGCGGACGTCGTCCTCCTCCACGACCACGCCGAGACGACCGACGACGTGGGCGCGTACGTCCGGGCGCTACGGGACGCCGGCGTGGGGTTCTCGCCGCCGGTGTGAGCGGGACCGACACCAGTTTCAGCGTCGGCCGCCACGGCCAGGGTATGACCGCAGGGGCCGTGCTGTTCGACCTGGACGACACGCTGTACCCCTACCCGCCGTGCAACGAGGCGGGCAAGGCGGGAGGATTCGAGGCCGCCCGCAAACTGGGGTACGACCTCGACCGCGAGGCGTTCGACGACCTGTACCGCGCCGGCCGCCGGGAGGCCAAGCGAGACACCGACACCACCGCCGCCTCCCACCGGCGGGTGCTGTACTTCCGGCACGGCCTGCGCGAGCGGACCGGTCGGCCGCAACCGGAGGACGCACTGGTCCTGGCCGACGCGTACTGGTCGTCGTACCTCGACGAGATGGCACCGGCGCCGGACCTGACGGCGACGCTGGACGAACTCGCCGCGGCGGGCGTCGCGATCGGCGTCGTCACGAACCTCACGACCCGCATCCAGCTGCGGAAACTGCGGCGACTGGGGATCGGCGACCGAATCGACGCGCTGGTCACCTCCGAGGAAGCCGGCCGCGAGAAGCCCGGGTCCGCCCCGATCACGCTGGCGCTCTCCCGCCTGGGCCACCCGCCGAGCGCCGCGGTGATGGTCGGCGACAACCCCGCCACCGACGTGGCAGGCGCGAACCCGCTGGGCCTGGAGACGGTGCTGATCGGGGAGTCGCCGCCCGCCGACGCCCCCGACACCCACCGACCGGACCACGCCGTCGACTCGCTGTCGGCGGTCCCGGAGGTGGCGCTGTGAGCCTCGACGAACAGCGCCGGGCGGTCGTCGAGCACGCGCCAGCCCTCGCCGACCTCACGCCCGGTCGGACCGGCAACCTCAGCGTCCGCGAGGGCGACGCCTTCGCGGTGACCCCGACGGGCGTCCCCTACGACGCTTTCGATGCCGCGGACGTGCCCGTCGTGGGCGTGGACGGCGCGGTCCGCGGCGGCGGGATGGCCCCCTCCAGCGAGGTGCCGATGCACGCGGCCATCTACCGCCGCGACGAGCCCGGCGCCATCGTCCACACCCACTCGCCGTGGACGACGACGCTCGCGGTCGCCCACGAGGCGCTGCCGCCGATCCACTACATGATCGTCGCGGTCGGCAAGCGCGTCCCCGTCGCCGAGTACGCCCCCTACGGCACCGACGCCCTCGCCGCAAACGTCGTCGAAGCGATGCGCGACGCGGACAGCCACGCCGCGATCATCGAGAACCACGGCCTCGTGGTGACGGGCCCGGACCTGCCGACCGCCGTCGAGAACACCGTCCACGTCGAGAGCCTGGCGCGGCTGTACCTCACCACCCGCGCCGCGGGGTTCGAGCCGACGGAACTGTCCGACGAGCAGCTGGAAACGGTGATCGAACAGTTCGAGTCGTACGGGCAGGGCGACGACTGAGCGCGGCGACCACGCTCGACGCCGCGCTGGCGCGGACGCCGTGGTCGCGCCACCCGGAGCAGCCTCAGAGGAACCGCCGGGCGAGTTCGTGTGTGAACGCCGCTGGCAACAGCACCGCCAGCAGCAGCCAGACGAACGTCTCGGTGCTCACGCCCGCGTCGGCGACCTGCAGGTAGCCCGCGACCGCGCCGACCGCGAGGACGCCGGTGACGGTGGCGACGTACTCGGGCTCGCGCCACGAAGTCGGGAACGCCTCGGCCATGCGCGTTCGTTCGGCCCGTTCCGGGTTGAAAATTTCGCTCGCCGCGGTCAGTCGTGGTCGGCCAGCAGGTCGCTGGCGGTCACCAGCGCCTCGACCTCGACGCCCACGTCGGCCAGGGCCTCGCGGCCGCCCTCCTCGCGGTCGACGACGACCAGCGCGCGGTCGACGACGGCGCCGGCGGCCCGCATCGCCTCGACGGCGTCGATGGCCGACTGCCCGGTCGTGACGATGTCCTCGACCACGGTCACGCGCTGGCCCTCGGCGAGGTCGCCCTCGATCAGGTTCGCGGTGCCGTACTCCTTCTGCTGTTTCCGGACGATCACGTACGGCACGCCCGCCGTGACGCTGGTCGCGGCCGCCAGCGGCACGCCGCCCAGTGCGACGCCGCCGAGCATCTCGTCGCCGGAGAGGCGGTCGGCAAAGGCCTCGGCGATCAGCGAGAGCGCGTCGGGGTCGGTCTCGAAGCGATACTTGTCGACGTAGTAGTCGCTGGTGCCGCCGTGGGACAGTTCGAACTCCCCGAACTGGACGGCGTCGGCGGCGCGCAGCGCTGCCACGAGGTCCTCGTCGGTCACGGTCGACGGTGCCACGGCGGGGAGCATAAGCGTCGCGGAAGCGTCGCCGCGGCGGTCAGCGCGGCGCGTCGCCGACGGGCGCGTCGGCGATCAGCGCGTCGACGCCGGCCGCCAGCAGGCGCTCGTGGACCGCCGGGTCGGTCACCGTCCAGTCGCCGGCGTCGGTGCCGGGCGGCGCTAGCGTCCAGGCGGCCACCCGGAGGTCACGGTCGTGGGCCGCGGCGACGACGTCGGCACCACAGGCGGACGCGTGGAGGTGGACCATCGCACAGCCCAGGTCGGCGGCCCGCGCGACGGCCTCGTCCCCGTCGGTCGCCGCGAGCAGCGCCGTCGCCAGGCCGCGCTCGCGAGGGGCCGCCAGCGCGTCGGCGTCGAACGACGAGACGACGACCGAGTGGTCGGCTGCGACCAGCACGTCCGCCGCGGCGCTGGCGACGCCGGCCTCCTTGAGTTCCGCGTACACCGTGGTCGGCGGGAGGGCCTCCAGCGTCGCCGCGAACGTCGGAATTCCGTCGTCGCTCCCGCCGACCGACAGCGCCGCCAGGTCCGCCGGGGCGTGTGCGGCGACCGCGCCGTTCCCCTCGGTCGTCCGGTCGACGGTGGCGTCGTGGCAGACGACGGGGGTGCCGTCGGCGGCCGCGCGGACGTCCAGTTCCACGCCATCGGCGCCCACCGTCAGCGCGTCCCGAAACGCCGAGACGGTGTTCTCCGGAGCGACGGCGGCGAACCCGCGGTGGGCGATCAGGTCGGGGTCGTCGGCCATCGCCACCTCACCACGGCACGTCCTTCAGCCCGGCTCGGAACGCGATGTAGTTCGTCGAGACGTGCAACAGCGGCGTCGCGACGAGGACGACGGCCAACGGCGCGACCCAGAACGTGTCGACGAACCACCCGGGGGCGACCAGCGCCGTCAGGCCCAGCGAGACGACGACGAAGTCGAGTTGGTCGAGGCCAGGGACCGCGGCCCCTCGCTCCTGCCCGATGCGGCGCTTGGCGAACGACGCGAGGATGTCGCCCAGCATCGCGCCCGCCGCCAGCGCGACGAGGGCCGCGAGCGGGAAGGTGACGACGCCGACGCCGGCGTCCGACGCCCGCGGGACGACGCCGCCGCGCACCAGCGCGTTCTGGAGGAGCCCCAGCGCGACGCCCGCGGTGATCCCGGCGGCGGTGCCACGCCAGGTCTTGCCGTCGCCCAGCAGGCGCGCGCCGCGCCACTCGCGACCGCCGTCGATCGGGGGGCCGCCGCCGGCGAGCACGGCGACGTTGTTCGGGACGTACGCCGGCAGCATCGCCCACACGGCGACGACGACGGCGGAGAGCGGATCGGCCATGGGAGGGTGTGCGACGCCGGGGCACTAATGGCTCGCGGTCCCGCGGCGATGCTGTGTAGAGAAGACTGTCGGTCAAGATGGAGACGACGTGACCGCCCCGGAAGCCCCCTCGGGCTTGACGGCTCTGACTCGTTGCGATCCTCGGACTTCGTCCTGCGGTTCTTACGTCGTCGGAGCCGTCAACCCCTCGGCCCCTTCCAGTCCCACCCGCGGTGGTTCGTGCAGGCGACCACCGCCTATCTGAGAACCCCCCGGCAGCGACCGACCCACCGCGCGTCAGGGTTCGGGCAGGTCGACGACCTCGCCGTCGGCCTCGACCGTCGGGTTCCGCAGGATGCCGTCGAGGTGGACCGGCGCCTCGACGTCGCCGCCGATGGAGTGGTCGTCGCCGATGGCGATGTGGACGGTGCCGCCAGCCTTCTCGTCGAGCAGGACCGAACCGACCAGTTCCGTGACGGCGACGTTGGTGCCGATGCCCAGCTCCGCGAGGTTGTAGGCGTCGTCGCCCACCGCCTCGGCGGCGGTCTCGAGCTGCTCGCGGACGGCGTCGTCGGAGACGTGGGTGACCTGGCCGTCCTCGACCTCGAAGGTCAACCGCTGGTCCGCCTCGAGCAGGCCGTGGGGCATCATCGTCCCGTCGACGACGAACCGGCCGTCGGCGTTCTCGGGGCTGAGGAACACCTCGCCGGCGGGCAGGTTCGAGAAGCTGCCGGGGTCGCTCACGTCGCCGGTGTCCTCGAGCCACTCGCGGTCGCCGGGGTGGACGGTGATGTCGGTGCCCGCGTCGGTCGTCACGCGGACCGCCTCGGCGCCGGCGACCTGCTCGTGGACCGCGGCGCAGGCGTCGGCGATGGCGCCGTAGTCGGCGTCCAGCCCCGTCGCGAACACCTCCTCGGTGATGCCAGGCAGCGTGGCGCCGCGGGCGCCGGCCTCGCAGGCCTCCTTGCGGGCCGTGGTGTGGCTGAGGCTCTTGGTCGTCGGCGCGAGGAAGGCGTCGGCACCCCTCATCGCGGCGGCGACCGGCGCGGGCGGTTCCGAGCCGTGCTGGTCGCCGACGGGGAACTCCAGCAGCGTCGCCGCGTCGGTCACCTCGCGGGCGGCGTCGTACAGCGCCTCGCCGATCGGTCGGCGCTTCTCGTCGGTGACGACCGCGACGGACTCGTCGGCCGAGAGCGCCAGACACTGCTCGACGGCGGTGCGTGCGGGCGTGTGCAGGTCACCCATGCGAGCGACTGCGCGGCGGCGGCGATTGAAGGTTGCGGAGCCATCTCAGACGGGTTCGGTTCACTGTTTACCGATGAAACCCGCCACCGTACAGGGAATCACCGGGCATAGATGAAGCGAAACCGTCTCACAGCATCGTCGCGGCGAGCATCAGGACCAGCCCCAGCAGTCCCAGTCCCGCCCCCTCGACGCTGACGTGGTCGATGCCGGGGGCCACCTGCGGTCGGGTGCCGTCGACGGGGTTCGTGCCGACCTGGTCGGTGCGGTCGGCGGCCCGGATGGAGAACACCCCGCCGGCGAACATGATCAGTCCGCCGGCGAACGCGGGCGTGAGCATGGTTCAGTTTCGAGCCCCTCAGGTCAAAAATTTATCGCTTGATAGTCGAACGGCGGTGTTCGGGGCGCGGCCACGCGGGAACCTCGAAACCGTTTTGCCACTCGCCGCGGCACCGTCGGGTATGCTCCAGGTCGGCATCAACGGGTACGGCACCATCGGCAAGCGCGTCGCGGACGCGGTCCGGGCACAGCCGGACATGGAGGTCCGCGGAGTCGCCAAGACCCGCCCGAACTTCGAGGCGGAGGTCGCCGTCGAGAACGGCTACCCGCTGTACGCGGCGATCGAAGACCGGATCGACCGCTTCGACGAGGCCGGCATCGAACTCGCCGGGACCGTCGACGAACTGGTCGCCGACAGCGATGTCGTCGTCGACGCCTGCCCGTCGGGGATCGGCGCCGACAACGCCGCGATGTACCGCGAGCACGACACCCCCGCGCTGCTGCAGGGCGGCGAGGACGCCGACACCGTCGACGTCAGTTTCAACGCCCGCGCCAACTACGACGACGCCGCCGACGCCGACCTCGCGCGGGTCGTCTCCTGTAACACGACCGGGCTGTCGCGGCTGATCGCGCCGCTCCAAGAGGCCTACGGCATCGAGAAGGTCCGGGCGACGCTGGTCCGGCGGGGCGGCGACCCCGCCCAGTCCGGCCGCGGCCCGATCAACGACATCCTGCCGAACCCGGTCACGCTGCCCTCCCACCACGGCCCCGACGTCAACACCATCTTCCCCGACCTCGCCATCGACACGCTGGGGCTGAAGGTGCCGGCCACGCTGATGCACACCCACTCGGTCAACGTCACCCTCGCCTCCGAACCCGAGGGCGCCGCGGCTGTCCGCGAACTGCTGGAGGCGGAGGACCGGACGTTCGTCGTCCCCGAACACATGGACATCGACGGCGCCGGCAAACTCAAGGAGTACGCCCAGGACCGCGGCCGACCTCGCGCCGACATCTGGGAGAACTGCATCTGGGGCGAGTCGCTCACCCTGGAGGAGACCGCCGGCGAGGCCCGGGACCTCTACCTGTTTCAGGCGATCCACCAGGAGTCCGACGTCGTCCCCGAGAACGTCGACGCCATCCGCGCGATCACCGGCGAGGCCGACCGCGAGACCTCGATGGCCCGGACCGACGAGGCGCTTGGGATGGGGCTGTAGGCGGGCCGAGCAGGGCTAGAACAGGAGGCTGACGGCCGCGCCGCCGACCCCCAGGAGAAGAACGCTCGCCCCGACGACCGCCCGGTTGCGCGCCGCTCGGGACATCCGTGCGGCCCGGTCGCCGAGGTCGCCGATCGCCAGTTCCAGGGCCCCTTCGTCGCCGCCGTGGAGGACCTGCTCGCCGTCCCGCTCGGTAAGGTGGCCACGGGCGAGCACCGCGTCGCCCTCGCGGATCACCGTCGCCTGGTACTTGTCCGGCGTCGTCGTCTTGGTGCCGGCGCTGACGCTGACCTCGAGGTTCTTCAGCGGCCCGTAGTCGCCGAGCTTGCCGAGCAACCCGTCGTATTCCTCGACGTAGACGTCGATCTCCGGGTCGCCCAGGAACAGGTGCTCTGTGGCGAACGGGTCGTCGTCGCCGACGAGGCGCTCGGCGTCGACGCGAACGTGCTCCCAGTCGGACCGGACCGTCCACTCGCCGACCGCGAGCCCGGACTCGACCGTCACCCAGTGGGAGCCGTGGTCGGTGTTGCGCTCCCGTTGGACTCGCCACGCCCAGAGCGCGGGCGCGGCGTCGTCGGAGCCGTCGGGCTGGTAGTGGGCCGGTGGGCCCCGTTCAGGCTCGGCCGCCACGTCGACTCCCACCGGCCCCTCGATTGTCTCGACGCTCTCGCCGGCGGTCTGGCGGGCGGTCCCGCCGCCGCTCGCCAGTTCCGCCAGCCGTCTGGCGCGGTCGCGGCGGCTCCGCGCCGAGGACAGGATCAGCCCGCCGATCAGCGCGGAGACCGCGACGACGAAAAGTTGGGCCACGACCATGTTCCGGGATCGGCCGGGGCGCCACAAGTGCGTTCCGTCCTGTTTCACGGAGAGAGACGCCGGGGGAGAGCGGTCAGAGTGCGATGCCAGTCGCCCCCTCGGACAGGCGTCGTCCGAACAGCAGCGGCGAGCGCAGCAGCGCGACCGGGACGAGAATCCACACCTGCCCCGCGAACACGTCGTACCCGACCGTCGGAGACGCTGCCATCCACGCCCCGTTCGAGCGGCTCGGACAATAGGCTCCACCGTGCCCCCGTTGCGCCGATAACAACCGTTTTCCCCCCGCCGCCACCTGCTCCGGGCATGAACGTCGACATCGGGAACGCGCTGGCCGAGGTGGCCTCGCCGGGCGTGAGCCGGAGCGCCCTGGAGCGACTGGACGAGCGGGTCGCGAGCGCCCACGAGCGCATCGAGCGCGGGCGGGCCGACCACGAGCACGGGTACGCCGCGCTGAACCTCCCCGAGACCGCCGACGTCGATGCGATTCGGGCGGCGACGGCCGAGTTCGACCCCGAGACGGTGCTGGTCGTGGGCATCGGCGGGTCGGCGCTCGGGGCGGCGACGCTGACCGCGGGACTGGACACCGACGCCGACGCCCACTATCTCGACAACGTCGACCCCGAGCACGTCGAGCGCCTGCTCGCCGCGGTCGACCTCTCGGAGACGGTCGTCAACGTCGTCTCGCGGTCGGGGACGACGACGGAGACGCTGGCGAACTTCCTCGTGGTCCGCGAGGCGATGGAGCGTGCGGGCGTCGACTGGACCGAGCGCACGCTGGTGACGACCGGCGAGTCGGGACCGCTCGCCGACCTCGCGACGGCCCACGACCTGCCGACGCTGCGGGTGCCCGAGGGCGTCCCGGGGCGGTTTGGCGTCCTCTCGACGGTCGGGCTGGCGCCCGCGGCGCTGTCCGGACTGGACCCCGAGGCGGTGCTGTCCGGCGCCCGCGACGTCGAGCTGCGGGGATCGCTGTTCGACTGCCCCGCGTACGCCTACGGCGCCGTCAGCCACGCGCTGTCGGTCCGGGGCGCCGACATCACCGCGATGATGCCCTACGCCGAGCGCCTGGAGACCTACGCCGAGTGGTTCGCGCAGCTGTGGGCCGAGTCGCTGGGCAAGGACGGCCTCGGCCAGACCCCGGCTCGGGCGCTGGGGGCGACCGACCAGCACTCCCAGCTCCAGCTGTACCGGGCGGGCCCGGGCAACGCGATGGTCACCTTCGTCGCCCCGCAGGACCGGCCGGAGCTGACGATCCCACCCGCCGAGGCCGACGCCCTCTCGCACCTCGGCGGCACGGACCTCGGCACGGTGCTGGACGCGGAACTCGCGGCGACGGAGGCCAGCCTCGCCGCCGCCGGTCGCCCCTCGGTTCGGGTGGAGATGCCCCGCGTCGACGCCCCCTCGCTGGGCGCGCTGCTGTACGAGATGGAGGCCGCCTGCGTGCTCGTCGGCGAACTGGCCGGCGTCGACACGTTCGTCCAGCCGGCCGTCGAGTGGGGCAAGCGCGCCACGAAGGGGCTGCTCGGCGAGGGCACCGCGGAGTCGGCGGCGGTCGCCGAGAAGACCGAACTCCGCGTCGAGTGACGGCGGCCCCGCGCCGAGCATGGACAGGTTGATGGCCGCGAGGCCACAACCACGCCGACATGGAACGGCCTTCCGAGGGCGGCGTCACGGAGGACGCGCCGGGCGAACCGGCCCCGTCTCCCGACGGCGGTCTCGTGTCGGGGCAGGTGCGCGCCGCGCTCCGGGCGGTCCTGCTCGGTGCGCTGGGGTTCGCCGCGATCCAGATCGCCGCGCTGTTGCTCGCGGTACCGACCATCGGGGTCCTCGGCGAGTTGACGACCGCCCAGGAGACGCTGCTGGGCACCGCCGCGACCGGCGTCGGCGCGATCGGGTTCATCCTGGTGGTGCTGGAGGCGACGGAGTGGGACCGCTCGTTTCTTGACCTGTCGGCGCCCGACCGGCGCGACGTCGTCTACGCCGTCGGCGGGAGCGTCGTCCTGATCGGCGCCTTCATCGGGCTGTCGGTCCTGCTGGCGCAGCTGGGCGTCGCCCCGTCAGAGCACGGGATCAGCCAGGAGCTGGGCGCCGACGACGCCTGGGTGGCGCTGGCGCTGGTCGCGCTGTCGTACCTCGCGGTCGGGCCCGGCGAGGAACTCGTCTACCGCAACGTCGTCCAGAAGTCGCTGTACGACGAGTTCTCGCGCAACGGCGCCGTCGTCGTCGCCGGGCTGGCGTTCGCCGTCGTCCACCTCCCCGCCTACGCCACGCAGGGGGTGAGCGTCGGCACCGGCGTCAGCCTCGGCATCGTGTTCCTGCTCGCGCTCGGCCTCGGCTGGCTGTACGCCCGCACCGACAACGTCCTCGTCCCGGCGTTCGCCCACGGGACGTTCAACGCCGTGCAGTTCCTGTTGCTGTACCTGCAGCTGTCGGGGTGACCCGGCCGCCCATCGGCGAGCGGATACGACCCGCACCGCTCGAAAATCCATCACACCCGACAGTCGGTAATCCAAAGGTATCCGGGGCTGAAACGGCAGCTTGTCGGACAATTGTCTGACAAGGGTTTATCTCCGCCCCCGTGGTATAGGGGGGCATGGTAAGACGGTACTCCCTCGTCTGCGAGGACGACGTCGCCGACCGCGTCGAGCAACTCGCACGGGAGTACGAACTCACCCAGGAGGCGGTGCTGCGCCAACTCATCCGCCGAGGGCTCGACCAGACCGACCGCGAGCGGGAACGCACCGAACCCTAAGAGGGATTCTTCCGGGCGAGGTCGCTGCCGCAGATGGGACAGCGGTCCTTGCGCTCGTCGAAAGTTCGGCCACAGCCGGCACACTGGAAGTCCCACTCTCGCTGCTCGGTGATGCCCTCGCGGGCGATGACCTCGACGGCGACGTCGAGTCGCTCGGCGACGTTCTGCATCGCGTAGTCGTCGGTGACCAGCGTCCCGTCGAGCTCGAACGCCGTCGCGACCAGACGGGTGTCGGTCTCGGACAGTTCGTCGGCGTCGCCCGTCTCGGTCGCGGCGCGCCGGACGGTGTCGACGGCACCCTCGTCGGGGACGTGGATGTGCATCCCCGACCCCTCCAGGGCGTCGAAGCGGTAGGCGTGCTCGCCCTCCAGCTCCTCGCGGACCATCGGGACCGACGCCCGCTGCTGCTCGGTGTGGTACTCCTCGATGAACGCGGTCGTGTCCAGAACGTACATCTACCGTGCGACGACGATGTAGTCTTTGACCGCCTGCACGTCGGCGACGGGGATGCGAATCCGACCGAACTCGTCGCGATCGAGGTCCAGGCCCGGCGGCAGCTGGTCGTCGGGCTGGACGACGAGTTCGTCGAGCTCGCCGCTCTTGAGGTCCATCGTGATGTTGTACAGCGGGCCCAGCTCCGCACCGTCCGAGCCCATCACCTCTTTGCCGGAGAGGTTCTCCGCGAGTATCTCGGTCATGCATCCCCGTACCGAGGGCGAACACATAAACGCCACGGGGAGCGACGACGGGGGTCTGACGGGTGTCTGACGCGGTTTTATGATCGACGCCGGGCATCATTGTGGTGGGCGCGCAACCCCTTTCCCATCCTCCCGTGCGCGCCCGGACACCGCAGTCTCCCCTTTCGACCCCTTCCCCATCCCCCTCGGCGGCGGAGCCCGGCTGGCTCATGCGGTTTATGCTCACGAGAGCGCACCCGTCGCGCTCCCGGAAGCAGCCGAGAAGAAACCGTCTCAGGCCGCCGCGGTCAAGGCCGCACGCACGTCGGCGACGTTCTCGGTCTCGACGACGACGGCCACGCGGTCGCCGGCCTCCAGTTCCGTCCCTGGCAGCGGGATGGACATCGGATCGGTGGCCCGCCCGTGGGCGTAGATGCGCCCGGAGGTCGGCAGGTCCACCTCGCTGATGCGCTTGCCGACCGCCGGCGATCCCTCGTCGATGCGAAACACCGTCAGCTGGAGCTTCTCGGTGACGTCGCCGAGGACGTTGAAGTCCCCACCCAGCAGCGCGACCTTCGCGCCGGCGGCGCCCAGCCGCTCGGGGTAGATGACCTCGTCGACGTCGCTGGCGTACTTCGAGTAGATCTCCTCGCGGTAGTCCTCGTTGATCCGCAGGACCGTCCGGCAGTCGTAGTGGTTGCCGACCATGCAGGCCGCGAAGTTGGCGTTGAGGTCCGGCGTCAGGCCGCCGATGGCGTCGGCCGCCGCGATGCCGGCCTCCTCCAGCACCGACTCCTCGGAGCCGTCGCCCTCGACGACCTCGAACCCGTCCTCGCGGGCGCGGTCGGCCCGGTCGGCGTCGATCTCGACGACGGAGACCCCGTGGCCCTCCTCGTGCAGCACGCGCGCCGTCCGGGCGCCGACGCGCCCGTACCCGACGATGACGAACTTCATGCGCTCCCCTACACCCCCGGAGGTGAAAAACGTTGAGCAGTTCGGCCGCCGTCCGCGCCGCGCGCTCGCGCCGGGACTCCCCCCGCTGAGGCGGCCACGCGACGACCCGCGTGAAACGCCGTCGAATCCGGATTCACTCCGATTTAATCCGCGTTAATTCGGCGCAACAACCGCTTCAAACCCGCAAACTCGGGTTCAGCGCTTCACCCCTTCATACGTTCGTGGCTCCCAGAGACGACCGGATCGAATCCATGAAACTCACGCACGTTGCCGCCGCACTGGTCGCCGTGCTGGTCGTCTCGGCCGGCGCAGTGGCCGCGGCGCCTGGCGCGACCGCACCGGACGACGACGAACAGGGCCCGCCCGTGGACACGCCCGCGGACGAACCAACTGACGACCCCGACGCCGGAAACGAGAGTGACGCCGACGGCAACGAGAGTGACGCCGCCGGCGAACGCGGCCCGCCCGAGCGTGTGAGCGACGGCGAGCAGGGGCCGCCGACGGACATGCCCGACGCGGTCCCCTCGTTCGTCGAGGAGATTCACGACGCCATCGCCAACTTCGACGGTGACGGCTCGCTCGGCGACATCGTCAGCGACCTGACGCCCGGCGACGACGCCGACGACGGCGACCAGGACGACAGCGAGGACGAACAGGAGACCGACGAGGACGACACCGAGGACGAACAGGAGACTGACGACGCCGACGACGAGCAGGAAACCGAAGACGACAGCGACGACGCCGACGACGAACAGGAGACCGAGGACGGCGACGCGACCGCCGCGCTCGCCCCCTGACGACGGTCGCACCGACCGATCCGACCACCAGCGCGACGCCGGAACGCCGACGCACTACCACCGCGGCGGTTCCGACCGCCTGCGGGCGACACCGCCGGAGTCGCCCTCCCGCGGCTCCGGCGGCGTCCGCATCCGCGGACGGGGTACAGAGGCACCCCCAATTCCGAACTCCCGTCTCCCGTGGCGCGGCGACGGCCCTTCGCCGTCGCCGCCGACCGTGTCGTACGGGTTCTTCTCACTTCGACGCCAGCAGCGACGCGTTCGTCGCCGCGGGGGCGCTCGCCGCCGGCCACAGTTCTCCCAGTCCTGCCGCCGTGGGCGCGTGGACGACCGTCACCTCGCGACCGTCGACGGCGAGGTGGTAGGCGCCGGCGAACTCGCCGGTGAGTTCCCAGTGCTTGCCGACGTCGGTGCCGTTGCGGTAGGCCAGCAACCGCCGGTACCCGCGAGCGAACTCACGGGCCTCGGCGTCGTCGTCGAACCCCAGGCGCCAGACGTAGCCCGGGTCGCCGTCCGGGGTCCGGTAGACCGCCAGCGCGTCGCCGGCCCACCCCGTCGAGTAGTTGACGTCGTAATCGACGGGGTCGACCGGGTCGAGCGAGCCGTCTGCCTCGCGGTTGAGCACCGACCTGGGGGCGACCAGCCCGCCGGGCCGATCGTCGAAGGCGGTATCGAGGAACATCGTCGCCAGCCCCGCCTCGCCGGCGGTGACGACATCACGGCGGTTCTCCCGGGTGAGTCGCTCCCAGCGAGCCGTCGAGCGGTCGGGGACCGACACGCGCTCCGGCTCGTCGTCGCCGCGGGTGTCGGGGTGGATCACCTGCTCGCTGGAGCGCGGCGGGTCGCCGTACAGGTCGTTCACCGCGTCCCAGCCGCCCCGCTCGTAGACGCCGGTCACCCACGGTTCGCCCTCCGCGTAGGGGGCGTACGCCCGGAGGTACACCCCGACATCGAACCCGGCTCCGAATCCGCTCTCGCCCCCGCCGGAGGCGTTCCCGCCGCCCGCGTCGGGACGGACGCAGGACCAGTTCGCCTCGCAGCGGCGCTCGTACAGGCGATCGACGAGGTTGGCGTCGCCCTCGATCAGTGCGCGCAGCGCCAGCACGTTGTCGTCGGTGGGGGGCACCGGAACCGCCAGCCGGCGGTTGCGGAACTGGTGGGCGTGGTACAGTTCCTGGGCCAGCGTCACCTCGTCGAGGATCGGGCGGCTGCCGTCGGTGACGATCACGATGCGGTCCGCGGCGGGATCGTAGTACCCCTGGACCGTCGCCGTGCGCGTGTCGCCGGCGGGGTCACCGCCCCCCGACCCGCCCCTGTCGCCGACGAGGAACAGCGCCCGCCGCTCGACCGACGCGGGCGTCGGGCCGCCGTCGCCGTCGCCGCCGACGTCGTCGCCGATCTCCGAGCGGTCCCGCACCGCGACTTCGACGGGGTCGTCGAACTCCACGTCGCGGACGTGCTCGACGCGGGCCATCGCCCGCGCGACGACGGCGTCGAGTTCGCTGTCGTTCAGGCCGTCGCCGGCGGTGATCGCGAGCGCCTCGTCGTACCAGTACCCTCGCTCCCACCCCCGGACGTCCGTCTCGGGGTCGGGGCGGTCCGTCGCCGAGCGGTTCCCGTCGAACGCGGCGGGCGCGGCCGGGGTCGGTGTCGTCGTCGCCTCGTCGGGGGCTTCCGACAGGCCGCCGGAGCCGAACTGGGCGCTACACCCCGACAGGACCGCCAGCGCGGCCAGCGCGACCGCCAGCCGGGTCGACGAGGCGACGGCAACCGTCATACGACCGGACCACGGGACCCCGCGGTGTTAAGCACACGGGTGCGGCAATCGAGGGGGAGTCGACGGCGGCCGTGGCGGTGACTGGCGAGCGGGCGGAGAAGCGGGTTGCCGGGCGGTCAGTCGCTCTGGATGCGCGGGGCGAGCATGTAGGTAACCTGGCCCTCCCCCTCGGCGATGGCGAAGTGAATCTTCACCGGGAACTCCTGGCCGAGTTCGACGGTGACCTCGGCGTCGTTCGGGATGGCCTTGTTCATGTCCTTGAGGTAGTCAAGCGAGAACAGCGAGTGGGCGTCGCCGGCCTGCAGGTCGATGAGGTCGTCCGCGGTGAGTTCGAGGTGGACGTCGTCGGTGTCGCCCTCGGCGTCGACGTAGAACTGCTCGTCGCCCGCGTCGACCCCCAGCGCGATGTGGTCCGAGACCATGTCCGAGGCTTTCACCGACCGGTCGATGTCGGCGCCCTCCATGACGATCTCCGAGGACAGGTCCAGGTCGGGGATGTCCGGCTCCTGGCGGATCGAGTCGGGGTCGATCAGCGCCAGCGTGTACTCCAGACCGTCGATTGAGATGTGGAGTTTGCGGGTCTCCTCGTCGAGTTCGAGGTGGACCAGCTGGCCGGCGTCGGCCATGCTCGCGATGTCCTCGAGCCGGGAGAGGTTGACGCCGATGACGCCGCCGTCGGCCTCGTAGGACTCGAAGGCGGTGGCGGACAGAGAGAGGTCGACCATCCCGACGTTCGCCGGGTCGACGGCGCGGATTTCGAACCCGTCCTCTTCGAGGTGAATCTTGCACTCCTCGACCAGCACGCCCACCGAGTCCAGCGTCGCGGTGAGCGTGTCCGCGCTCACGATCGCGTTGAACATCTTGTCCGGCGCTACGCCCCCATACACTAAAAAGTCTGTTTTGTGCGGCGCGCGCTGGCGAATCCCGACGCTCGGCGCCGCGGCGAGGGAGGCGCTCGCGGTCGCTCAGACCCGCTCGGTCGGCCGCGAACAGCGCAGACACAGCACCGCCCCCGCGACGCGGTTGATGTCCGCGGACCCACAGGCCGGACACTCGTAGCGGTCGGTCGCGTACTCGGTCGTCCCGCGGGGCGCCGCGAGGTGGCCCTCGTCGATCGCTCGCTCGACCAGCGAGGGGAACCGGCGGCGCCGGTAGCGTGCCCGTTCGGCGAGGAACGCGCCCGGGTCGTCCGGATCCGAGCCGTGCAGCTCCTCCCAGCCGACCGCGATCTCGCCGTCGGCGAACCCGCGGGCGACCTGCGCGATCGGCGCGCCGGCGGCCTCGAACAGCGGCGTCGTCGCCCACTCCCGGGGTGCGTCGATCGACTTCCCGGCCGCCTCGAACCGCTCGACGGCCTCGGCGTATGCGTCGTCGGCGCCGTCCAGTCCACCGGCGACCCGGAAGTCCGCGACGAGCGCCGCCAGACAGGCCTGCTGGACGGGGTGAGAGAGCGCGTTCTCCAGGTCGCGTGCGATCGCCGCCCCCTCGACGGCTCGCCGTGTCGCTCGGTCGGCCCGGTCGGCGACGCGGTACGCCAGCGCAGCCGTGACGAGGTGGGCGAGCCCGTCGCCGACCCACCCCTGCTCGTCGTCGGCGAACGGGTCCGCGTCCGGTCGCGGGTCGGCGAGCACGCGCCGGCCCGCCCGGGTGTACGCGTCGCCCGCCACCTCGTAGCGTCGCTCGGCCAGCGCGGCCACCGCCGTCTCGCGGTGGCCGCCGTCGTCGGTGGTCACGGCCGTGCTGGGGGCCGGACGGACTCGAACCCTGTGGTGGCGGCGACTGCACCGTCGCCGTCCGACCGCGAACACCTCCGGAGGGATCGCCGTGAGCCGCAAGGACGAGTACGACAACTACTCCTCTCGGGCTGTCTCGCCTCCCAACCGAGCGCCAGCAGACTCACTCTGCGAGGTCCTCGCTCTCGTCGGGTTCGAGTCGAACACGTTCGACACCACCGAGGTCGTCGTACGCCCCGTCACTGGAGATGATACGCCCTCCCGAGAGCGCTGCGTGGAACGCGTCGAAGGTGTTCAGCCCCTCGTCGATGTGTTCCGATGCCTGATACACGACATCCGGGTCGCCGGAATACGTCGCCAGTTCGAAGATCGCCGTCACGGCCCGCTGGCGGTCGAAAGCAAACCGCTCTTCGACGAGGAACAGTTCGATGAACGTGGCCAGTGACACCTCTAGTTCGCCCTCGTGTTGCTCGAGGAGTCGCTCGGCGCGGTCGTTCAGCCAGTCGTCGTTCTTCAGGAGCGCCAGCCAGAAGTCCAGATCAGCGTACATGCTCACTCGCTTGCTCTCGTGCCTCCTCGCTGGCTGCGGCTTCGAGGTCACTCAGCGACGCCTCGCGGAGTTCGTCGCTCGCGGCCGCTCGGAGTTCTTCCAGCGGGTCGTCCGGGATAGGCACCAGTTTGATACCACTGTCCAGTTCGACCAGGCGGTACTGGTCGCCGTACCGGTCACGCACCTCTTTCGGTATCGTGACTCGTCCACGGTCGTCCACTCGGACTTCTCCGCCCATACGAGTAGTATCTCGGGGAGTCATTTAACCCTATTCCCAATCTCTCGGCAGAAGTGGGAGGTGGCGTAGTTGTCGACAACAGCCAAGCACCATCCGATGTCCCTTTCCGCTTCGGCAGCGTCCTTTTTTGTATGACCACGGATTCGCCCGTCGTTCCGACATGGAGCACGTCGAGGAGTTCGATGATCGACGCATGAGCCGCAAAGACGAGTACTACAACCGCGCCAAGCAGGAGGGCTACCGCACCCGCTCGGCGTACAAACTCCAGCAACTCGACGAGACCGCGGGCCTGCTCGGCGAGGGCAACGTCGTCGTCGACCTCGGCGCCGCCCCGGGGGGGTGGCTCCAGGTCGCCGCCGAGCGCGTCGGCGACGCGGGCACCGTGCTTGGCGTCGACCGCCAGCGCATCGACGATCTGGACGACCCGGCGCCGACCGTCGAGACGCTCCGCGGGGACGTGACCGAGGACGACACTCGCGCGGCGATCACCGACCGCGTCGGCGAGGCCGACACGGTGCTGTCGGACATGGCGCCGAACATGACCGGCGAGTACAGCGTCGACCACGCCCGCTCGGTCCACCTGGCCCGCCAGGCGCTGGAGACGGCGCTCGCGACGCTCGGGCCCGGCGGGGACCTCGCGGTGAAGGTGTTCGAGGGCCGCGACCTCGACGATCTGCGCGAGGACATCGACGCGGAGTTCGAGTACGTCCGCACCGTCGTCCCCGACGCCTCCCGGGACAGCTCCTCGGAGGTGTACCTCGTCGGCAAGCGGCGGCTGACCGCGCCGGTGCGGGAGGGCGACCGCCTCGACGTCGAGATCACCGACGAGGGGAGCGAGGGAGACGGCGTCGCCCACGTCGACGGGTACACGCTGTTCGTCCCCGGGGGCGCGGTCGGCGACGAACTGACCGTGGAGGTCACCGACGTCAAGGAGCGGTTCGGGTTCGCCGAGCGCGTCGACGAGGACTGACCGACTACTCCTCGATGCGGCCGTGGCGCTGGTCGATCTCGTCGAGCAGGTCCAGCGTCTTGCGAATCGACGCCCGGATCGCCTCGCTGCGGTTGACGAACTTGCCGTCCTCGCCGACGTGGTCGTCGAGGTCCGCCAGCAGTTCTTCGGGCACCTCGACGCTGATCTTTGGCATGGGAGAGCGTTGGACCGTCGCGCCTAAAGTCTGGGGTGGTCGTCGCCGCGGCCGACCGCCGCGCGCGAGCGACCGCCGGGGTCTGCACCGTGGGTTCGAGGGGGTCGACCCCACGCGATTCCGGCGGAAATCTAGACGCACTCCGCACGGACTCCGAGCGCCCTCCGAACGGACTCCGGTCGGTTGTTGAAAATACCTTATCCGGTGGTCGGGACTCGACCGAACCGCGATGACCGACCACACCGACGACGACACGACAGGGACGACGCCGATGTCGCGCAGAGGCGTCCTGCAGGCCACCGCGGGTGCCGCCGGGACGGTCGCACTGGGCGGCCTGGCCGGCGGCGCCGCTGCGAGCGACCACGAGGACGCCCAGCTGTTCCGGATTCGGATCGAGAACGTCTCGGGGGACTCCGGGCTGCCGACGCCCATCTCGCCGGGGGCGTTCGCCGTCCACACCCGGAACAAACCCTTCTTCACCGGGTTCGGGTCGGCCAGCGAAGGGCTCGAGCGCCTGGCCGAGGACGGGATGCCCGGCCAGCTTGCCGCCGAGGTCGAGAGCGTGGCCGGCGTCCGCGAGAGCGGCGTCTTCGCCGGCGACGAGACCACCGCCGACCCCAACGACCCCACCGGCGACGTGCCGGGCGCGCCGCCGGTGTTCCCGGGTGGCGCCTTCGAGTTCGCGGTCGCCGCGACGCCCGGCGAGTCGCTGTCGCTGGCGACGATGTTCGTCCAGTCGAACGACCTATTTCTCGCGCCGGACGTGACCGGAATCGACCTGTTCGACGGCGGTGACCCGGTCGACGGCGACGTCAGCGACCAGCTGGCGCTGTGGGACGCCGGGACCGAGGTCGACCAGCCGCCCGGCGAGGGCGCCGACCAGGCGCCGCGCCAGTCCGAGGTGGGCGCCGGCGAGAGCGAGGACAGCTACGTCCTGCACACCGCCGTCGCACGGACCGGCGGCGACTACCCCGACGCCGCCGACACCGTGCGGGTCACGGTCGAACCAGTCGAGCCCCAGCCGCTGCGGGTCCGCGTCGAGAACGTCGCCTCGGCGCAGACCTACGGCGACGACGGCCCGACCGACGGCGCGGTCTGGCTGTCTCCGGGCGGGGCCGCGGTCCACCGCGGTGCCAACCCCGTCTTCACCGAGGGCGAGCCGGCCAGCCCGGGTCTCGAACTGCTCGCGGAGGCCGGCCCGCCGACCAATCTCGTCCCCGAACTGGCCGCCGGCGACCGCGTCACGGCGGCCACCGCGTACGCCCCGAGCGACACGGTCGCCGACCCCAACGATCCCACCGGGGAGGTCCCCGGCGCCCCGCCGATCGCACCCGGCGGCGCGTTCGAGGTCACCGTCGACGCGGCGCCGGGCCACCGCCTGTCGCTGGCGTCGATGTTCGTCCCCTCCAACGACCTGTTCCTCTCACCCGACGCCGGCGGCATCGACCTGTTCGACGGCGACGAGCCGCGCGTCGCCGACGTCAGCGACCACCTGGCGCTGTGGGACGCCGGCACCGAGCCGAACGGCGAACCCGGTGGCGACCCCGATCAGGCACCCGCGCAGGACGACGCCACCCAGGGCGCCGACGAGGGCGGCGTCGTGCGCTCGATCGCCGACGTCGACGACGGCTACTTCTACCCCGACGCCGACGACACCGTCCGCGTGACCGTCGCCCCCGAGGGCGAGTCGCTGCCGTCGCGGTCGGTCCGCGTCCGGATCGAGAACGTCGCCCCCACGGACTTCTACGGCGCCGAGGCCTCGACCGGCGGCGCGATCTGGATCACGCCCGGTGCGTTCGCGGTCCACCCCGGCCCGAACCCCATCTACCGCGAGGGCCACCCCGCCAGCCCCGGCCTGCGACTGCTCGCGGAGGCCGGGCCCCCGAGCGACCTCGTTCCCGAACTGCGCGAGAACGCCCGCGTGGAGACCGCGGGGGCCTACACGCCGTCGAACACGGTCGCCGACCCCAACGACCCCACCGGCGACGTGCCGGGCGCACCGCCGATCGCTCCCGGCGGCGCCTTCGAGTTCACCGTCGACGCCCGCCCGGGCCACCGGCTATCGTTCGCCTCGATGTTCGTCCCCTCGAACGATCTGTTCCTCTCGCCGGCGTTCGGCGCCATCCCGTTGTTCGAAGACGGGGCCGCGGTCGAGGGCGAAGTCGTCGACCGCGTCGGCCTCTGGGACGCCGGCACCGAACCGAACGCCGAGCGGCCCGGGTACGGCCCCGATCAGGCACCGGCACAGGACAGCGCCACACAGGGCGCCGACGAGGGCGGCGTCGTGCGCTCGATCGCCGACGTCGCCGACGGCCACGACTACCCCGCCGTCGAGGACGTCCTGTCGGTGACGCTGACCCCGCAGTGATCGCTCGCCCGCAGGCCGACCCTCGGCCCCGTTGACGCGACTCTCTTCTCGCACGCTTTCAGGTTCGCGACCGGTCGCGAGCCCCCTCGTCAGGAGCCGGCGCCGCGCCAGCGGCGTCCGGCCCGCGAGGGGAAGGTTAGCAACCACAGGATGGCCAGCCCCAGCAGGAACGCGCCGACGGCGGGGACGGAGACGACCAGCATCGTCAGCACGCTGTCGGGCGTGAGGAACATCGCGGCGGCGAACATCGCGAAGACGATCGGCCGCCAGCGGCGGTACATCGTCTCGAAGGAGACGATGCCGCCGAGGTGGAACAGCACCATCGTCAGGATCAGGTCGAACAGGATGCCGATCCCCGCCGTCAGGAGGAACACCAGCCAGAAGAAGTTCTTCAGGCGGTAGGCGATCACCATGTCCGCCGCCAGCGCGTCGCCGACGAGGAACGAGATGATCGCCGGTGCGATGAAGTAGAACCCGAGCACGCTCCCGACGACGAACCCGCCGAACAGCAGCAGGCCCCACAGGCCGAACACGCGCCGGTCGCCCCGGGCCAGCCCGCGCTCCTCCAGGGCGGGCCAGACGTAGTAGAGGAGCAGCGGGAGCACGGCGATGACGCCCACGATGACCGACACCTTCACCTCGAAGATCAGCGCCTCGACCGGGTGCAGGGCGATGACCCCCAGGTCGCCGACGCTGGAGAAGTCGGCTGCGCCACCCGCGCCACCGGTGGGGTCGCCGCCGCCGGTCCCGGCGCCGCCGTCCTCGGCGTTGAGCACCTCGTCGGGGATGCGGGCGGTGAACTGTTCGAAGATGTCGCCGATCCCGCCGGTGTACAGCCACCCGAACGACGCGAACGTCGCGAGCATGAACACGCCGACGATGCGGAACAGCCGCGAGGTGAGGCTCTCGAGGATGAACCGGATGTCGTACAGGTAGCCGCCGATGTCCTCCTCGGTGGTCTCGTCCTCGGTGAAGGGGTCGACCATCCCGGCGGCCGTCTCGGTGACGACATCGCCCTCCGCTTCCGCCTCCTCGCCGTCGCCGTCGGCCGACTCGCCCTCGGCGTCGTCTGCACCCTCCTCGGCGGCGGCCTGAGCGCTGTCGAACCGGTCGAGGATGGCCTCGGCGCGGTCGGGGTCGTCCTCGTTCATCGCCTCGCGCGCCAGCTCCAGGGCCTCCTCCTCCTCGAGCGCGAGGAACGCCTCCTCGGGGGCGGCGTAGATGGCCTCCTCGTCGAGGACGCCCAGGTCGATCTCCTCGGGGTCGCCGGTGTTCGCGAGGTCGCGGGGGACGACCGGCTGGCGCAACACGACGATCAGGAAGACGGTGACGACGACCACCGACACCGCCGCGGCGACGACCAGGCCGAGGAAGGCGGCGCCGAGCGGCCCCTCGGCGGGCGCGAGGCCGGCGACGGTCAGGGGGTCCGGGCGGACCGAGGCGGGCAGCGACGGGCGAACCGAGTCGTTGAACGCGGCGAGACCGTCGGCGACGAGGAACAGGAAGCCTGCCAGCCAGGTGACGCCGGCGACGACGCCCAGTTGCTTGAACTTCCGGGTGAGCGCCCCGGGGCCCTGGTCGGCACCGCGGCGGATGTTGGTGACGGCCTTCGCCAGCCCGAGGCTGAACGCGTACAGGCCACACAGCGGCAGGCCCCACATCACCTGGGTGAACGGGTCGGGCGGCGAGGCGACCATCCCGAACACGAAGATCATCAGGACGGCGTAACGCCACTTGTCGCGGAAGAACTCGTAGGGGAGAATCTCAGTGTACGAGAGGCCGCTGAGAAACAGCGGCAGCTGGGCGGCCAGCCCGAACGACACCGTCAGCAGGATCATGAACTCGGTGAACTCGACGATACCGTACTTGGGCTGAATGGCCGCCTTGACCGCGTTGTTCGCGAGGAACGCGAACATGAACGGGAAGAACAGGAAGTAGGCGTAGATCATCCCGGCGAAAAAGAGGAAGACGGAGAAGGCAATGAAGGCGTACAGTTGTGTCCTCGTGATCGGGACGACGGGGGTCACCCGTCGACCGATCGCCTTCCGGGAGACGACCAGGAGGGCGACGGCGGCCATCAGCCCACCGATCAACGCCCCCACCTTCACCTGGAGCAGGATCACGTCGAACGGCGTCTGGGCGATGATCTCGACCTGTCCGGCCGCGGGGTCATTGGCGCCGATCTGTGCGGTGGCGGTGTCCTTGAGGAAGTCCCACACGTACCACCGCATCGCGAGAATCGAACCGAGCATCCCGACGACGAACACGATGAACACCGTCTGGAGGTTCTCCTGGACGGCTCGCAGGCCGCTTCCGATGGCGGCCCGGCCGGTGTTGATGGTGTTGGCGGTGTCCTCGTCGATCACGGAGCTCATCGACTGACTCGCCCCTTGGCAGCTCCCGGTTATCAATCTTTTTCGTTCGCCGGCCGGCGGGCGCCCGCAACCGCGAGGAAAAAGGCCTATAAATAGTGGCACCTGTATTCGACCACGAATGGCCGAGGAGCCGGAGGGCGAACGGGACACCCCCGACGCGGGACCGTCCGGCGAGGACGGCGACGGAGACGCCGAGCAGCGGGTGGACCACGAGCAGGACCGCCCGGACACCCCGACCGATCCCGACGACGCGTCGGGCGACGACGGGGTCGACCCGGACGACGCCGGGCTCCAGGAGACCGACGACGCGGACGAGTCGGAACTCGACACCATCGGTGGCGAGACGGACGAGACGAGCGTGGACGACGCCGACGCGGAGCTCCAGACGGACGAGGGGAGCCTCCAGAAGGTCGACGACGGCCCCGAGGAACCGCCGGACGCGGAGCGGCCGCCGCCGAACCGGACCCGGAGCATCCACGACGAGCGCGAGACGCGACCGGAGGGAGCGTCTCGGGACGGCGAGCGGGGAGCGGAGCGATCCGAGAGCGAGACGCCCGACGACAGCGAGACGCCCGACGAGTGGAGCGAGGAGGGCGTCTCGGAAGAGCGAGCGGGGAGCGAAGCGACCCGCGAGCAGAGCGAGGAGCGCGTCTCGGAGGAGGCCGACGACGACGGCGGCAGCGGCAACGTCGGCGAGGAGTGGTCGGAGTTCTACGAGCAGGACCCCAACACGCCGGACCCCGGCGAAGCGACCGCGTCCCCCGACCCGACCCAGATGCCGCGCCCCGCCGCGGAGCGCGGCAGCGGTGGCGGCGGTGACAGCGACGACGGCGACGCCGACCGCGACCTGAGCACGAGAATCGCCGAGGACGGCCCGCTGGAGACGGACCTAGAGCGCGGCGAGATGGAGACCGCGCCCGCGGCCGACCCCAGCGCCGAGCCCGACCCGGCGCCGTCACCGACCCCGACGCCGACCGGTGGCGGTGGCGGTGGCGGAGGAACCGGCACCGGCACCGGGTGGGACGAACCGACCCACCCCCCGGACGACGAGGAGATGCCGCTGGCCGATCACATCGAGGAGATGGTCCGCCGGTTCGGCCTCGTCATCATCTTCGCCGCCGTCGCGACCGCGGTCACGTACACCGTCAGCGAGGAGCTGGTGCTGGCGATGTGGGACCAGGTCCTGCCGGTCGCGGAGTCGCCCGACCCCTACCTGTACGGGCCGCTGGAGAAGATCACCACACAGATCAAGGTCGCGAGTCTGGTCGGGTTGCTGGTCGCACTGCCGATGCTCGTCTACCAGTCCTACCGGTTCATGCGCCCCGGACTGTACCCCCACGAGCGGCGATACTACCTCGCGGCGGTGCCGACGAGTCTGGTGTTCGCGGCCGTCGGGATGGCCTTCTCCTTTTTCGTCGTCCTGCCGGCGCTGTTCCTGTACTTCTGGTACTACACCGCCGACACCGCCGTCGTCGCGTTCGGACTCCGGAAGACGTTCGACCTGATCGTCACGCTGACGGGCTTTCTGGCGATCATCTTCCAGATTCCGCTGTTCATCATGCTGGCGATCATGCTCGGCGTGACCACCCGGCGCTGGCTGGCCGACAAGCGTCTGTACTTCTGGGGCGCGTTCGTGCTGATCGCCGGCCTGTTCGCCCCCGACCCCACCGGGATGGCGCCCATCATCGTCGCCATCACCGAGGTCCTGCTGTTCGAGGGGACGCTGTTGCTCCTCCGGTGGACCGACCGGTGAGCAGTCGGCGATCCGTCGAGGTCGTGTTCTGTATCCGTCACTATCCGACCTTTCAGAGATACAGACGCGTTTCGAACACAGATCGTTAGATTTCGGGCGCAATGAAGTTTCCACAGCAAATATCAGACGAGGGAAAACGATTCTGGGTTCGCTGCGACGGAAAATTATTACGGCCGACGTGTACGGAGCGTTACACAGTTTTCAAGCGGTGACACACGTCAAGTGGTCTCGTATGACATCCACGCTGGCAATCCCGATCACGACCGGGGTCGCAAGACAGGTGGCGGTGGTCGCCGAGGCGGCGACGGCGGAACCGGCCGGGGCGTCGCGGGCGGAACTGAACGCCATCAGGGCCGTCGGGCGCCGACTGCTCCGGGACGTCGACCGCGAGGAGGCGGCGGCGGTGTTCGGTGGGGGAGACCCGGACGCCGAGTTCACCACGCTGCAGGTCAGCTCGAGCACACTCCGGACCTACCTGAAGGCGCTGGACACGCTGGCGACGGGGACGGCCACCCCACACCGCCGGAAAGCCTGTCGGAGCGTGTTCACCCACCTCACCGGCGCCGTCGACGTCGAGGCCCTGGGACTCCGCGAGACGGCGTTCGACCGTCTGGACCCGTTCGCCGGCGACCGCGTGTTCTCCTGACGAGGGCGAGCGAGGACGCTCGCGTGGCTAGTCGCCACGCAAGGAACCGAAAAGTGAGGCCCCGATCAGATGACGCGGTTCTGGAGGTAGTCGAGGTGCTTGGCGTTGTAGACGATCTTGACCTCGTCGGCGGCGGGTGAGCCGATGCAGGTCAGCCGGACCATCTTGTCCTCGACCTCCTCGTCGCTGAGAATCTGCTGCATGTCCATGTCGATCTCGCCCTCCTTGACGATCGCGGCGCAGTTCGCGCAGGCGCCAGCTCGGCAGGAGAACGGCCAGTCGTACCCCTGGGCCTCGGCGGCCTCGAGGATGTACTCTCCCTGGTTGACGTCCAGCGTGCCGTAGTCCTCATCGCCGAGGTCGGCGTCGGCCGCCTGTTCGAAGAGGTCGTCGTCGTCCATGTCCCAGCCGTGATCGTCGAGTACTTCGTAGTTGAGGTATTCTACCGTGGGCATCAACACGGGAGTTCGATCCGGACTACTTTAGACCTTGTCCTTTCGCCCCCGGAAGCGTCGCCGATCGACGGACGACGGGGGGCCGACCCCCGACGCGACGCGAACGTGTCCGGGGAGAGTCACCCGGCCAGCCCGGGCACGAACCGGAACACGAGAAACGCCATCACGGTCGCCAACACGGGCACGAGGTTCTGCATGGCGACGACCCTGGCGGTCTCTTTCGGCTCGAACAGGTCGCTGGTCGCGGGCAGGTCGTCGGGGTCCTCCTCGCCCATCTCGGGCACCTCGGGGTCGTCGCCCGCCTGGACGCCCTCCGGGCGGGGGTCGTCGACGGTCGGGACCGCCTCGTCGGCGGACTCGGCCCCCAGCGCGCCGACAGCATCTCGACCGGGCGGGCGCGCGCTCGTGACTCCGTCGCCGATGCGGACCGTGCGGGTCGCCCGCCCCCAGCCCAGCCCGACGATGCTCATCGTCGCGACGACGACGAAACTGGCCGGGATGCCGATGGCCGACAGCGTGGTGATGATGGAGGCGCTGACGACCTCGACGATCAGCGCGGCCAGCAGCGGCAGGTCCGTGAGGTCACTGCCCATCGTGTCCAGCGTCCGCCGGGCGATGGTGAACGCGCCGACGCCGATGGCGCCCGCCGCCAGCAGGATGCCCTCGGTCATCCCCAGGTAGCCGCTGCCGACCAGCGGTGCCACGGCGTTGGCGACGTTCGACGCGCCGGCCGAGAACGCCATGTAACAGCCGATGACGACGACCGCGGCGGTACCGACGAACTCTCGGCGGGTCGTCTGCTCGCCCAGCCCCGGCCGAGGGAGCAACCCCGACCGGTCCCAGGCGAGCAGCGGCCCCTCAGTCTGCCCGACCGCGAACCGCTCGACGAGCTCGGGGTAGAGATACCGACCGACGACGGCGCTCAGCCAGAAGGCGACGACCGGCGCGACCAGCCAGTAGCCGACGATCTCGGTCATCACGCCGACGTTGAGATCGCCGGTCGCCAGCCCCAGCCCCGCGATGGCGCCGACGGCGGTCATCGACGTCGACGCGGGCACGCCGACGATGTTCGAGAGGAACAGCGCGAACCCGATGAAAAAGAGGACGACGATGCTCACCTGCAGCGTGAACAGGTCGCTCGGAACGATTCGACCGCCCATCGTCTCGACGACCTGCCGGCCGACGGTGATCCCGCCCAGCAGGGCGAAGACGGTCATCAGTCCCGCGGCAGCGACCTTCGAGACGACGCCGCTGCCGACGGCGGGCCCGAAGGCGACGCCCGTCGAGGAGCCACCGATGTTGAACCCGACGAACACCGCGACGACCAGCCCGGCGAGCAGGAGTATTCCGACCACGAGACCGACCACGACCGCACGCCACCTTAGGCTGTCGGAACGCCCACCGGCGCCCACCGTCGCGGCGACGAGTACCCGTCGACCCGTGCCGGTGTCGGTGCGCTTACCACGCCGGACGTTCGACTCGACGACATGTTCGATGGGTTCGAGGTGGTCCCCGCCGTCGACGTCGAGGACGGGGAGGTCGTCCAGCTCGTGCAGGGGGAACGGGGCACCGAGAAGCGGTACGGCGACCCGGTCGACGCGGCGGCGCGGTGGGTCGAGGCGGGCGCGCGGACGCTGCACCTCGTCGACCTCGACGGCGCGTTCGACGGCGAGCGGGGCAACGCGGAGGCCATCGGCGCCGTCGTCGACGCCGTCGGCGACGAGGTTGCGGTCCAGGTCGGTGGCGGCATCCGGAGCGTGGAGGGTGCCGTCTCCCTGCTGGACCGCGGCGTCGACCGCGTGATTCTCGGCACCGCGGCGGTCCGGAACCCCGACATCGTCGCCGAGATCGACGAGCGCCGACCGGGCAGCGTCCTCGTCAGCCTCGACGCGAAAGACGGGGAAGTCGTCGTCGAGGGCTGGACCGAGGGCACTGGACTGGACCCCGCCGAGGCCGCCGCCCGCTACGAGCAGCTGGGCGCGGCGGGGGTCCTGTTCACCGACGTCGACGTGGAGGGGCAACTCGCCGGCGTCCAGACTGACCTCCTCGAGCGCGTCGTCGACAGCGTCGACGTTCCGGTCGTCGCCTCCGGCGGCGTCGCCAGCGTCGACGATATCCGGGCGCTGGCCGATGCCGGCGCCGCGGCCGCCGTCGTCGGCACCGCGCTGTACGAGGGCGAGTTCACGCTCGCCGAGGCGACGGCCGCGGTTGAGTGATACGGGTTGGTTTCATCCACTGCCGGTGAGAACCCGTCCGGGAGCCGGGTCCACCGGCAAACAGTGAAACCAAACCGTACGAGCACACCGGCGCCCGAGAGCCGAGGAGTTACGCCGCTCCGGCCCGGAGCCCGAGACACCGAATGACGAGCGCGCCCGATGCGGAGAGGACGAGCGACGACCAGTCGGAGACAGCCGAGACCGACGGCGAGCGGTGGCTGGACGCCCAGCTGCTCTCGGACCTGTTCGTCAACGCCGTCCCTATCGCCATCCTGGTGGCGTTCGTGGCCGCGTTCGCGCTGCTGTCGCCGGGGGCCGGCGAGAGCGATCCGCTCTTGCTGTTCCACGGCGCGCTGATCGTCGGCATCGTCCTCGTGAGCGCCGTCGCGGCGTGGGTCATCCGCCGGGAGGACGCGCCGCTGTCGGGCAGCGCGGGCCACTCGCTGGACGAGGGCGACGAGGGCTGATCGACCTACGCGTACGCCGCGAACTCCTCGCCGTACAGCAGGAAGTACAGCACGCCGAGGCCCCCGACCACCGACGCCGCGAGGAAGGCGGCCTCGGGGTTCAGCGAGTAGAGGTACCCGCCGGCGAGTCCCGAGGGGATCACCACGGCGTTGCGGACGAGGTAGTAGGTGCCGGTGACCCGCCCGCCGGCGTCGGCCTCGGCGGGGCCGACGATCAGCGCCTTGTGAGCGGGCAGGCCGGCGAAGCGCAGCCCCGAGAACGCGAACAGCGCGACCAGCGTGGCGGCGTCGGCGGGCGCGTAGATCAGCAGGACCGGGAACGTGGCGTACACCGCGAAGCCGACGGCGACGACCGGTTTGAGTCCGACCCGCTCGGCGAGGCTGGCCGCCGGGAGCATCGTCAGCAGGGCGACGAGCATCTCGACGGCCAGCAGGAGGCCGAAGAAGGCCTGCGGCGACAGCGAGACGGCGCCGAGTCCGGGCAGCGAGGTCGTCAGCCCGACCGAGAGGAAGTCGGTGACGACCAGCACGAAGAACACGTACACCATCCCGTTGCCGAACCGGACGAGCGTGTCTCCCACCAGCAGCGGGCGAAGTGGGTCGGGCAGCGAGCGGAGGTCCGCGCGGATTTGCGCCAGCCCGGCGAACTCCGAGCCGATCGAGTCCTCGCTGGCGTCGTACAGCAGGTGCTGGGCGACGGTGCCGACCACGGCGGCGACGACGGCGACGACGAGGATCGCCTGAAACGCGAGCACCACCTCGTCGTCGGTGGACCCGAACGGGGCGAACAGCGCGGCGGCGATCAGCGGGCCGATCAGGAAGGCGGTGCGCCGGAACGTCTCGGTGCTGGCGAACCCCGCCGCGAGTCGCGAGGGGGGCACGGACTGCTTGACGACGGCGAACGTCGCCCCGAGGCCGAACGACTTCCAGGCCTGCGCGAGCAGCAGGCCGACGAACACGGCAGGCACCGCCAGCGGGCCGAGGAGGGGTGCGACCAGCCACGCGAGAAAGCCCAGCGTCGACAGCAGGCCGAAGGCGGTCAGCGCGTTCCGGGAGCCGATCCGATCCGAGACGGCGCCGCCGGGATACGGGTAGACGGCGCCGATCACGTTGCCCACGGTGCCGTACAGCCCGACGACGACCGCGCCCGCACCCAGCGCCGAGAGGTACTCCGCCATGTACCGGCCGGTCATCTGGAACCCGAGGCTGAACGCGAACATCGCCAGCGACAGCACGAGCACGTCCGCCTCCAGCGCGAGGAACCCCCGGAACGTGCCGAGCGGATCGACCGAGTCGTCGGCCTCGCTCATGGGGGCGACGACCGGGCGGGTTCACTTGGTCGTTCCGTTCGGGGGCGCGGGGTCGATCCCCGCAGGGACCCCCGGAACCACCGGGATCGAACCCACTAAGTCGGGCGGCCCCCATGCCCCGACAATGACCACGCTGGGTACGGCGAGCGCCGCCCCCGGAGAGATCGACACGGGGCGGCTCGCTGTCGGCGAGACCCGCGACGGGAGCCCGGTCGAGTTGCCCGTCGCCGTCGTCAACGGCGCAGAGAGCGGCAAGACGCTGTACGTGCAGGCCGCCAGCGACGGCGACGAACTGAACGGCGTCGGCGTCGTGCGACGCGTCGTCCCGCAACTGGACCCCGCGGAGCTGTCCGGGACCGTCCTCGTCGTCGGCATCGTGAACTACTTTGGCTTCCAGGTCGCCGAGCACCGCAACCCGATCGACGACACCAAGACCAACCGCACCTACCCCGGCGACGGCGAGGGGACGACCACCGAGCGCATCGCCGCCGCGACGTTCAACGCGGCGACCCGAGCGGACCTCGTGCTCGATCTCCACCAGGGGTCGACCAGCCGGATGATCGACGAGTGCCGGGTGCGGTGTGGCCCCCGCCACCGCCTCCACGAGGAGTGTCTCGAACTCGCGAAGACGTTCGGCTGCGGGTACGTCCTCGACCAGAAGGGCCCCGACGGCCAACTCGCCCGGGCCGCCCCCGACGAGGGCATCCCCACCGTCGACCCGGAGCTGGGCGGCGCCGTTGGCCTCGACGAGGCGAGCGTGCAGAAGGGCGTCGAGGGCGTGTTCAACGTGCTGGAGGGGTACGGCTTCCTCGACGGGTCGCCCGCCCGGGAGCCGCAGGTCCGGGCCGCCGGCTTCGACCAGTACGGCGCGCCGGCGGGCGGGCTCGTCGAGTTCGCAGCCGACCTGGGCGAGCGCGTCACGACGGGCGATACGCTCTTTAGGGTGACCGACGTGTTCGGAACGATGCGAGGCGAAGTGACCGCAGACACCGACGGCGTGTTCTGGCGCACCCGACGACTCCCGCAGGTCGCCGCCGGCGAGTACGTCTGCTCGGTCGGGACCGACGTCGACGAGTACTGACCATGCCACGGGACCTCTGCTGCCCCGACTGCGACCGGACCTTCGCGGCCGGGCCCGACGAGCCGTGGCGCTGTGAGTGTGGCCACCCCCTGGAGTTCCTCGACCCGCCGCTCCCGGCGGGCGGGAGCCAGCCGCCGTTCTCGAAACTCGACACCAGACGCGGGCTGTGGACGTTCTTCGAGTTCCTGCCGGTCGCCGAGCGAGTGTCGCTGGGCGAGGGGTTCACCCCCCTGGTCGACGCCCCCGAGTGGTCCGCGCAGTTCAAACTCGAGTACGTCTCGCCGACGGGCTCGTTCAAGGACCGCGGCGCGACGACGACCCTCTCCCGGGCGGTCGAACTGGGCGTCGACACCGTGATCGAGGACTCCTCGGGCAACGCCGGCGCCGCCATCGCCACCTACGCCGCCCGGGCCGGCATCGACGCCGAGATCTACGTCCCCGCCGACGTCAAGGAGTCGAAGCTGCTGGCCATCCAGCGCGCCGGTGCCCGCCCGGTTCGGATCGAGGGCTCCCGCGAGGACGTCACCGCCGCCGCCGTCGAGGCCGTCGAGGACGGCGACGCCTGGTACGCCAGCCACGCCTGGAACCCCGCCTTCTTCGCCGGGACGATGACGTTCGCCTTCGAGGTCGCCGCCCAGCGCGACTGGACGGTCCCCGACGCCGTCGTCCTCCCCGCCGGCCACGGGACGCTCCTGCTTGGCGCCTACCGTGGCTTCCGCCGCCTCGCGGAGGCCGGTATCACCGACTCGATGCCCCGGCTGCTGGCTGCCCAGGCCGCCGGCTACCAGCCGCTGGTCGACCGCGTCCGCGGCGAGGACCACGACCCCGTCGGCGCCGACGGCGACGCTGCCGACCAGGACCTGGACGAGGCGATCAGAACGCTCCAGGAGCGCAACGAGGGCGGCGAGGACCCGCCGGACAACGAGATCGCCGACGCCATCCACATCTCCGACCCCGCCCGCGAGGACCAACTGGTCGCCGCCATCGAGGACACCGGCGGCGACGCCGTCGCGGTCACCGGCGACGCCCTGGAACTCACCCTCGACCGCCTGCACCGCGGCGGCTTCTACACCGAACCCACCTGCGCCGTCGCGCCCGCCGCGCTCGCGCAGTTCCGCGAGGAGGGCGTCGTCGCCAGCCACGAGGACGTGGTCGTCGCGCTGACCGGGACCGGGTTCAAATAGCCACCTTTTTTCGCCTCGGGTCGCGCCTGCGGCGCGACCGCTCGGGCAAAAAATCTGGACCAAAAAAGCCGCTCGCTCACTCGCTGGCTCGCGGTTTCACCGCTCGCCATTCCGAGACGCTCGCGTCGCTCGCGTCTCGCCACGCTCGTTCGCTCGCGGGTGCTGTGCCTGCTCTCCCGCTACCGCCTCCGCGACAGCACCGCGGCCGCTCCGCTTCCGCCACCGCAACAGCACCGCCTCCGCCTCCGCAAACAGCACCGCCCCCGCCACCGCCTCCCCTACCGCAACAGCACCGCCACCGCGACCGCTCCGCCACCGCACCGACACGAACTTTGCGGCGGGGGGCCTGCGAGCGACCGTGACCACCTTCCCCGCCACGCACTGCCCCGACTGCGGGACGGCGCTGGACGAGCGGCGGGTCGACGGCCGCAACCGCCGGTACTGCCTGGACTGCGAGCGCGTCGTCTGGCACACGCCGGTCCCAGGTGCTGGCGTCGCGGTCGTCGGTGGCCGCGGCGTGCTCGTCACCGAGCGCGCCATCGACCCCGGCCGCGGCGAGTGGGCGGTCCCCGGCGGGCACCTGGAAGCCGGCGAGACGCCGGCCGAGGCCGCCGCCCGGGAACTACGGGAGGAGGCCGGGCTCCGGGTCGACCCCGACGCCCTCAAGATCGTCGGGACCCACTCGCCGTCCTACGAGAGCGGCAAGCACATGGTGGTGCTCGACTACGCCGTCTCCGCGGACGCGGTCGAGGGGGCGCTCGACCCTGGCCCCGAGGTCGCGTCGGTCGCCTGGCTCCGGCCGCCGCTCGACGACCGGGAGTTCCTGGCGAGCCACGAGGGCATCGTCCGGGCCGCCTGGGAGCGCCTCGGCGAGCGGGAGTAGCACCGACGGAAGCGGCCGCGGCCGCCCGTGGTTCAGGCCAGCGCGAGGAAGTACACCATCGCGGCCACCAACACGACCGTGATCCCACCCAGCGCGAACAGTTTCTTCTTGATCTCCCAAGTGAGCTCGTCCTCGGACATGTCCGAGACGAGGAACTCCCCCTCGCCCTCACCGACGACCCAGCCGTCGTCGGTCTGTTGTGCCGACCCGACGACGAGCAGGTCGTCGCCCGGCCGCAACACCTCGTGGCGGAACGTCGTCGAGTCGTACTCGTCGTGAGTGGTGCCGATCTGGACCGACCCGCGAGTCCCCTCGTCGTCACCGTCGCGGGCCCGTTCGTCGACGGTCTCGAGGGTGTCGAGCGACGGGTCGTACCGGTTGTCCACGAGCGTGTTCTCGTCGGAGGCAGCCAGTTCCGCGCCGTACGGCGGGTCGATGCGCACCTGGCCGTGCTGGTCGGCCAGCGCGAACTCGCCGGTCCGCAGGCCGCCCGCGAGTTGGTCCCTCGTGTTGTTGTTCTCTTCGTCGAAGTCGTTCTCCTCGCCGGTCACCTTCCAGTCGACCATCACGGCCTCGGAGCCGTCGATCGGCGAGATGACCGTCTCCAGCGCCTCGACGCGGCCCTTCAGTTTGACCGGGCCCGGCGTCAGCGACGCCGTCGTCGACGTCTCCGTCTCCGCGATGGCCTCCTGATCGCGGTACACCGTCAGCGTCGCATACCCTGAGGCCAGCGCGAACAGCGCCATCGCGCCCGCCGGCACGAGTTCGGCCATCAGCCACCGCCCCCGGGCGGCCAGCCCCTCCCGTCCGTCTGACTCACTCCGCGCCGACATCCTGTCGAATCTCTCATGTGTACACCGGGCCCGCTGTTTCCCCGCCGGTTCCGTAAAATTAACGCCGTCTGGGGTCGCTGGCGGCTTCAGAGGAACAGCAGCCAGACGAACGCAATGGCGCCGGCGACGGCCACCCCGAGACTCGTGACGCCGACGGCCTGCTCGCGACGACTCGACCCGACGGCGACGAAGTGGTGGTCGCGACGCGTCTCCGAGCAGGCTCCCAGCGACTCCTCGACGGTGACCCGGCTCTCGACGTACGGGAACAGCAGCTGCATCGCCACCGCGGCGCCGACGAAGGCCATACCGCCCGACAGCAGCCCCGCGGCGTCCGGTGCCAGCGCCTCGACGGCGACCAGCGCGGCGATCACCCCGCCGTACAGCGCGAGGCCGACGGCCCCGAACGCGACCGACAGCCACGTCACCGACCCGACCGGGAACGTTCGGAGAACTCTCACCATCGACGAACAGGTCACCGTTTCGGCTCTTAAATCCAGCGAGGAGAGTCCGAACCCCGCGAGCCTCGCGCCGGCGGCAAACTCAGTGCGAAACCCCGCTACCGCTCTGGATGCACCGGGCCGTCGAACCCGCCTCGAACCAGCGGTCTGGCGACGTGGCGCCGCGCCCGCGGCGGCACCTCGTACCATCCCGGGTCGAGGTCGCGGTCGACCCGGACGGTCTCGGGGCCGTCGGCGGTTCTGTTGCAGTCCCGACAGCGGTAGCCCTGGTCGGCGCCGGCGCTCTTCATCGAGCGCCCGCAGTCGGGGCAGTCGGGCGTTCGGTCGGCGGTCCGGTCCAGCTCGCGGACGGCGAACTTCTCGAGTTTGCACGTCCCGTCGCTCACCTCGCCACAGACGGTCACGCGGTCGCCGGGCCGCAGCGCCCGCACGCGGTCGCGGAAGCGCTTGGTCGGCTCGAAGGCGACGCAGTCGACGCTGGCGGACTCGTCGCCGACGGCGAAGAAGACGTGGCCGCCCTCACGGGTCTCGGGCGCCGACCGGACGGTCCCGTCGACGCGGTAGGCCCGGCCGTCCCGCAGCGCGGCGACGGAATCGGCGTCCCGGAGGTGCGCATCGGTACCCTGGTTCGTGCGGAACAGGCGGGTGGCGTGGACCGGCTCCGAGTCGACGTCGGCGGCCACGCCCCGGACCGCGTCCGGGTCGTCGCCGCGGATGCCGTAGAGGATCGGCCCGGGGGTGTGGGGCACACAGACCGCCTCGTCGGCGGCGCGGTCGACGGTGTCCCAGGCCACGGGGTAGGCGGCGTCGGCGGCGGTAAAGAGGCTCTCGCGGTCGACCGTCCGCTCCGTCCCACGCCGTTCTGGCCGGCGATAGGCGATCAGTTCGTGGGTCCAGTCGTCGAACGCCCGATCGGCACCGACCGCCGCGAGCGCGCCGATTCGGCCCCGACCGCCCGCCCAGCCCTCGTGGCGGTAACCCACTGCCGCCGCCAGTGCGACGGCGTCGGCGAGATCGTGGTGGTCCCGCACCGCCGCGCGGGCGAACTCGGCGACATCTGTGGGCACCTCGACTGGGTCGCCGGGCGCGACGACCAGCCCCGGCTGAGTCTGCTCGTCGGCGGTCTCGGCGGCCTCGGTGACGACGTCGCGTGCGACCGCGTAGGCCGCCTCGACCGGGGCGTCGGTGTGGACCGCCAGCGCGGCGTTGCCCCGAGTCTTGTGCTCGACCGCGGGGTTCAGCCGCACCAGCAGCGTCTCGGCGACGGCCACGCCGTCGCCGACGAGTCGCTCGGCGATCCGGTGGGCGACGTACGTCGTACACATCCCCCGCCGGCGAGAGTCGGTGTCGTCGACGCCGATGACGGTCACGAGAGCGCGTAGCCCGCCGGTGGCCTTCGGGGTTGCGGTCGCCGGGACCCGCGGCGACTCGGTACTTGAATCTGTCCCTGACGCCGCCCGTGAATCGCCCGCCGGCAGCACGAGACGCCGTCGCAAAGCATATACCGCACGAGAGACTTACGTACCCCTATGTCCCGGTCCGCTCTGATCGGTAACATCACCGCGATGCTGGAAGACGCGGGGTTCACCGTCAGCGACCGGTGTGCGATCCGCCCCAAGAGCTTCGACGTGGCCGCTCGCCGCGAGCGAGACCTGGTGTTGCTGAAGGTCCTGGCGAACATCGACGCCTTCGACGGCGCCACCGGCGGCGAGATGCGACGGCTCGGCACCTATCTCGGCGCGACACCGATGGTGATCGGCCTGCGCACCCGCGACGAGGAGCTCCAGCCCGGGGTCGTCTACTTCCGTCACGGCGTCCCCGTGCTGTCGCCGGACACCGCGATGGAGCTGTTCGTCGAGGCGCTGCCGCCGCTGATCTACGCCGCGCCGGGCGGCCTCTACGTCAACATCGACGGTGATGTCCTGGCCGACGAGCGCGAACAGCGCGACTGGAGCCTCGGTCACCTGGCGAACGAACTCGGCGTCTCCCGACGCACCGTCTCGAAGTACGAGGACGGCATGAACGCCTCCATCGAGGTCGCCCAACGACTGGAGGAGATGTTCGACAGCGACCTCACCAGCCCCGTCTCGGTGCTCGAGGGCGCCGAGGAGGTCAACGACGCCGAACCGGCCCCGGAGGACCCCGACGCCGACCCCGACGACGAGCACATCGTCGCCGCGATGTCCCGCGCCGGCTTCGAGGTCCACCCGACCGCCCGCGCCCCGTTCGAGGCCATCTCGGAAGATCGCGACGAGGCCGAGGACGTCGTGCTGACGGGCCACTCGGAGTTCACCCGCAGCGCCGAGAAGCGCGCCCGGATCATGAGTTCGCTCGGGCAGGTCACCCGGACGCGGTCGGTGTACTTCGTCGAGAGCGCCAACCGCAAGTCCGTCGACGACACCGCCCTCATCGAGCGCGAGGAGGTCGAGGAGGTCACCGATCCCGAGCACCTCAAGGAGATCATCCGCGACCGCACCGACGAGGGCGCAGCCTAGACGGTCGTCGTCCCGGACGTGGTGGTCGACGTGGTTCCTGAACAGTCGATCTCGACAGTACGAGTGAGCGTCACGTCCACCGTCTCTCCGCTTGCCGACAGTTGCAGCTCGACGGTGTCGGTCCCACCGCCGGCCGAGCAGATCACGTCGCCGGCCACGGCCCCGGAGTCGCCGACAGCGAGCGAGTCGGTCGCGGAGACGTTCTCGACGTACGGCGGCGTCGAACCCCCGTCGCTGGCGACGGTCACCGAGAGATCGAGCGTCTCGCCCGCCTGGTTGGCCACTCCAAGCAGTTCGACGTCGCTCGTGTTGCCGGAGACGGTGACGGGGTCGTCGACGACACCGACGTAGGCGTTCCCGTCGTCGACGACACCGACGTAGGCGTTCCCGTCGTCGACGACGCTGACCTCGGCCGTCCGGTCGGCGTTCGTGCTGGAGAACCCGCCGGTGGCGACGACCGAGTCGTGACCGTCGCGGTGCGCGACCAGCTCCCCGGACCCGCCGGTCCGGATGCGGTGTGTCTTCGAGGAGTGGCCGGCAGGAGAAGCGTCTCGTCAGGCGCCGGCGGCGTCGCCGTACGTCTCCTCGAGGTACGCGACGATGTCGTCGCTCTCGGGCATCCCCTCGACGCCGTTCTCCTCGTCGACCAGCACCGGGACACCGGTCTGGCCGCTGACGGCCTCGACCGTCTCGCGCTCGGAGTGCGATCGGGGGACCATGTGGGACTCGTAGTCGAGTCCGAGTTCGTCGAGCTTGCGCTTGACCTTCGCACAGTACGGACAGCCCTCGAGTTCGTACAGTTCCAGAGACGTCATCGGAGTCCCCTAACGGCTCGGCGGGCTTGAAGACGGCGGTAGCGTGTGCTCGCCGTGCAGGACCGGGCCAGTCGGTCCGGGACCGCCGCGGCCTACCCGCGAATGCGGTCGACCGCTCGCCCCAACCCCCGACGGACCCGCCGGCGCTGGTAGACGAGTTCGGCCAGCGCCCACGCGACGACCACCAGCGCGAAGAAGATGAGGTGGACCAGCGACCACGGCGCCATCCAGGCGGGACGGGCCCAGCCGGACTTGCGGAAGTTGTCGGCGAGCCAGTTCGCCGGCCCCGAGACGGGCGTACCCGCGAACGTCCGGTCGAGGAACTGGTAGAACCGGAGGTTGTCGCCCGTCCCCGCGACGCGGCCGGAACTGCCGTTCAGTTCGACCTCGCCGCTTTCGTTCAGGTCCGCCATCGCCGGGACGTCGACCCGTTCGGACTCGTCGCCGTAGGGGATACGCTCGGCGTCGTAGGGGCCCCAGAACACGAACGACTCCCAGACGATCTCACCCTCGGGCGTGACCTCCACGACGCGGTGGTTCAGCGAGTCGACGACCAGCGTGTTGCCGTTCGGGAGCCGGTCGGCGTCCCGCGGCCAGTTCAGGCTCGGGTCGTCCAGTTCCCACGTCAGGTCCCACTCGCAGCTGCCGGCGGCGGCGCGCTCGCTGCAGGTGTACTCCACGATGCGGTTGTTCTCGGAGTCGGCGACGAGGATCACCGGCTCTCCGTCGTCGGTCTCCATGTACATCGGGTTGTGCTGCTCGTAGAGGGTGCCGTGGTCGTCGTCCTCGCCGAGTCTGAGGTCGATCTCGTTCGTCGAGCGGTTGAGCAGGATCACCTGATCGAAGTTCCGCGGGGAGACCAGATACTCGCCGTCGTCGACCTTGTCGACGTCGTTGACGTGGGTCCAGTCCTCGTTCATCCCGCCGTCGGTGTCGGCCGGGTAGTGGTCCTTGAAGTACCACTCCCAGACGATGTCGTCCTCGCCGACCGGGTCCTCCGACCCGTTCATCTGCTCGCCGACATCGTAGATCAGCACGCGGTCGTTCGAGGTGCCGTTGTCGGCGTCGTAGTTGCGCATGTTCGCGACCAGCAGCTGATCGCCGTTGATCAGGTCGACGTCGTGGGTGTCGTGCAGGTCGAGTTCGACCTGCCAGACGCGCTCGCGGGTGTCGGGGTCGAGTTCGTACACCAGCGTCTTCGGGTCGCCGTCGTCGCGGTAGGTGTTGACGACCAGCACGTTCCCGTTGGCCAGCGGGTCGGTGTCGTAGAACCACGAGATGCCCGCTCTGGAACCGTCGTACGTCCACTCGACGCCCGCGGACTCGTTGGCGATCGCGAGCTTCGGCGGTTTCTTCTGGTTGCCCTGGCCTTGCCAGTGGAACCCCTGGACGCCGACCAGGGTCGAGCCGTTCACGTCCCGGTCGACCGCCCCCGCGCCGTCGTCGGGCGGCGAGTACCCGACCGAGGCGACCGCCGCCGCGAGCAACAGCGCGACCGCCACGGTACCGACCACCAGTCGCAGAGCGCGGGCCCGGGAGACGTTCCAGCCGTCGAGATCGGGGGCCATCCTACCGAGGGAAACGGCGACGGGGATATAGTCCTTCGGTCACTCGACCAGTTCGATGGTGTCGTCGCCGTTGGGTACCGCACAGAGGAAGGCGCCGGGCTCGTCGCTCTCGTTGCGGTACCAGTGGGGCACGCCGGCGGGGATCAACAGCGAGTCGCCCGCCGAGACGACGCGCTCGGTGGCGTCGTCGCCCTCGCCGATGCCGACGACGTACTCGCCGGCGAGGACGTACTGCTCGTGCTCGACGGCGTTGGTGTGGGTCGGCACCTCGGCGCCGGGGGCCAGTTCGAACCGCCGGATCGCGAAGTGTGGCGCACCGTCGTGCTCGTCGATCAGCACGCCCTTCTGGAGACCGTCGGCGGCGTCGACCGTCTCGTACTCGATCTCGTCGGCGTCGCGGATCAGCGGGGCCGGATCGTCCGTCATGCGCGTCGGGTTCGGCGGGTGGGGAAAAAGTCGTGGCGGTGGCGGAGCGGGCGCTCCTCGTCGCGAAAAAGTGTCAAAAATTATATGAGTCCGGGTGCGAGAATCGAACCCGCGTCTCAGCCTCCACAAGGCTGAAGGATAACCACTACCCCAACCCGGACGCTGCGTGCGTTCTCACGGTGGGATGCTGACGAACAAAGGCGTTTCGACTCGGCTCGTCTGCGTCGGACCCGCCGACTCAGAGGCTCCGGTCGATGACGGCTTTCGCCTCGCGGGCGGCCTGCTTCCAGCCGTACCCCTCCTCGTGGACGTGTCGCTTCTGGTCGACAAGGTCGCCCGGCGAGGACTCCTCGAAGCCGCCGCGGTCCCAGGTGCCCGACTCGTGGAGCCACTCGACCACCGTCTCGCGAGTCTCCTCCCAGGAGAGGCCGACCATCTCGTAGTAGGCGATCAGCGCGAACACGCTGTGGTCGTGAGCGCCCGACACCGACCCCTTGCGGTAGACGGTGCGGATGGGTTCGATGTCCGGTTCGCGGACGGCTTCGCGGTACTCCTCGGGAGAGAGCAGTTCGAGGCCGCCGCGGGTCTCGCGGACGCGCTGGCCGCCGTCCAGGCGGTTGAGGACGGCGTGATGCAGCGGCCCCCAGTCGCCGTGGGTCGCCCCGGTGAGCCCATCCTCGTCGACGGGCTCCTCCGCGGCCGACAGCACGCTCACGACGTCAACGTAGGCCTTCTCAACGTCGGTCCAGGCGGTGCCGGTGAACCGACAGTCCGGGTCGTGGAGGTTGTTCGTGCTCCGGCAGTCCGGACACGGGTAGCCGAAGTGCGCCACGGGGGAGGTGTCGTGGCGCCGCGGCCATCAGCGTACCGCTTCACCGACGACGCGTGGCCGTGGGTTCAAGTACCGGGACGGAACCAACCGCGGCGTGCGCTGAGCGCGGGCGACGCGAGGAGCGGGTGTGCGAGGCGACCGCGTCGCGCGGCGGGATGGACCCCCACAGCCTCGCCTGCTCGCCCTCGCTACGGCGGCGCCGTCGCGTCACGCCACTCGACGACCGTCGCGGCCCAGGTGTAGCCGGTTCCGGCGGCCAGGAACAGGACGACGTCCCCGGGCTCGAGCAGGTCGTCGTCCAGCGCCTCCGTGACCGCCAGCACCTGGTCGACGCTCTGGACGTGGCCGTACCGGTCGAGATAGTGGGCGTCGGTCTCGGAGTCGAGGCCGAGCGCGTCGACCAGCGCCTCGTGGAACGACCGTTTCATGTGGACCAGCGCGACGAAGTCGACGTCGTCGCGGCCGTAGCCCGACCGTGTCAGCGCGTCGTCGGCGACCGACAGGAAGTTGTCCATCGACACCGCCCCGAGCCGCTCTTTCATCCCGTCGGGATCGGGGACGTCCAGCGTGTGCAGGCCGGCGGCGACGGTGCCCTGGGAGGGGGGCTGGCGCGACCCGCCGGCGGGCATCACCACGTCGTCGGCGAAACTCCCGTCGGTGACGGCGGCAGACTCCCGGACCAGCGCGCGAGGCTCTGTCGACGCCTCGGCGGCCCGTTCGACGACGGTCGCGCAGGCGCCGCTGCCGAAGTTGAACATGAACGAGGCGCGCTCGTTCTCGTAGTCGACGAGGTCCTCCTCGCGGCTCGCGGCCACCAGCAACGCGCTGTCGACGTCGCCGGCTGCGACCTGCGCGCGGACGCCCCGCAGCGCGACGGGTGCGCCGGCACACAGCGTGTACGACTCCGTGGCGTAGGCGTCGTCGGCGCCCAGTTCCTCGGCGATGGCCGCCGCCGCCGACCAGACGACGTGGTCCTTGTACTCGCTGCCGTGGTACAGCACCAGGTCGACGTCGGCGGGGTCGCGGTCGGCGTCGGCGAGCGCCTCGCGAGCGGCGGCGACGCACATGTCGGTGGCGTGGTCGTCGTCGGGCGGGCAGACCCGCTTCTCGCGGACGCCCATCTTCTCGACGACGACGTCCTCTGGGACGCCGCTACGGTCGGCGATCTCGGTGCCGGTGATGCGCTCGTCGGGGAGGTAGGTGCCGACGCCGGTGATCGCGACGGTCACCCGTCGCCACCCCCGCGACGGAACCGTGCGGGAACCTGCTTGGCGAGGGTACCACCGACGTAGGCCCGCGCCGTCCCCACGATGCCGTTGGGCACGTACAGGACGAACAGCACGAACACGATTCCGATGTACAGCGCCGCGTGACCGTTGAGGAACGTCTCGACGAACTCTCCGACGGTGAACCCGTTGTACAGCTCCGTCGACAGGAGGCTGTCGCTGAGCACGTCCCGGAGGTACGGCAGCAGCCCGCCGCCGCTGCCCTCCTTCGAGAGGAACTCCCGGAGGAACTCGTGGAACAGGTGACCGAACAGGGCGCCGCCCAGCGTCCCGAATCCGCCGATGATCGCCGCGAGCAGCGCGTCCCCGGAGACGAGGAAGTAGAACGACCCGTCGGGCGACACCGACCGGCTGTACCCGGCGAACAGCGCGCCGGCGACGGCGCCGAAGAACCCGCTGATGGCGAACGCCCCCATCTTGTAGCGGAACACGTCGTAGCCGATGGCGCGAGCCCGTTCCTCGTTCTCGCGGATGGCGATCATGACCCGCCCGAACGGCGAGTGGACGATCCGCTGCATCGTGAAGTACGACAGCACGACGATGACGCCGAGCATGTAGTAGGACACTTCGACGGTCGAGAAGTTGAGGAATCCGAGCAACCCCTGGACGGTGTCACCCTGGAACGCGCCGATCGTGAGATTCAGTTGGTCGATCCACGGGATACCGATGTCGAACCCCTCCAGGTGCGACCCGCCGACGGCGACCCCGTCTCGCGGATTCTCGCCGACGTACCCCCAGTTCGAGAACAGGACGTACAGCACCTGCGCGACCCCCAGGGTAATCATCGCGAAGTACACCCCCGACAGCCGGAACGAGACGCTGCCGATCAGCAGCGCCAGCACCGCAGCGAGCACGCCGGCGACGAGGAGACTGATCATGAACGGCGTCCCCGAGGCCAGCAGCGGCACCTTGCCGTTGGCCGTCAACACGACGAAGTACGCGCCGACGCCGAAGAAGGCGGCGTGGCCGAACGAGAGGTACCCGGTGTAGCCGCTGATGAAGTCGAAGCTCATCGCGAACAGCCCGAAGTACAGCACGACGATCATCGTCTCCACCTGGGGGAGGAGGTAGACCATCTCGACGTTCCCGGGCGTCGACGGGTGGGTCAACACCGCGTACACGCCGGGGTACGCCGCGAACAGCAGGATCACCACCAGGTGGACCGACGACTCGCGGAGGTACCGGCGGTACCAGGGATCGTCGTCGAACGAGAGTCCGCCGTCGTCGCCGCCGCCGTCGGCTGGCGTCTCGGCGGTCGCCGCGGCGTCGCCGTCTGCCGGGGTGACCTCGTCGGGCGGCACCTCGGCCCCGTCGGCGTCGTCGGACGGCGGCGCCTCGTCGCCGTCCTGTGGGTCGGGGCTAATGGCCGCCCACCTCCTCGACGCCGGCCAGCCCCTGCGGCCGGACGATCAGCATCACGACCAGCGTGAGGAACACGGTCAGTTCGGGCAGCCCCGGGAACTCGACGATGCCCGAGTTGAACACGTAGGTCATCAGGCCGTCGACCATCCCGACCAGCAGCGCCGCGAGCACGGTCCCTCGGAACGTCCCCAGCCCGCCGATGATGACGACGACGAACGCCGGCAGCAGCGTTTCGGCGCCCAGCGGGACGCTGGCCCCCCAGGCGGTGTCCCAGGCGAGCAACACGCCGGCGGCGCCGGCCACGCCGACGCCGACGCCGAACACGACGGTGAACGCCCGGCGGATGTTGATCCCCAGGGCTTCGGCCATCTCGGCGTCTTCGCTGCCGGCCCGGATGTACAGCCCGTACCTGGTCCGGGTGAGGAACCCCCAGATGGCGGCGACCGTCACGACCCCCAGGACGATCTCGAACAGGTCCAGCCCCACGACCGGCGCGCCGGCGACGTCGTAGGCGTTCGACTCCGCCAGGAACTCGGGTTTGGTGCCGACCGCCTCCTGCCAGGCCGAGCGGGGTTGGAGGCCGTAGAACTCGACGACCATCCGGGCGAACTCGTCGAAGATCAGCGTCAGTCCGAACGTCAACAGAATCTGGTACAGCGGCGGCCGGTCGTACAGCGGTCGCACCAGCGTCACCTCCAGGGCCGCCCCCACCGCGGTCAGCGCGGCGAACACCGCGACGACGGCGGCGAAGAACACCGCCAGTCGCGTCAGGGCGCCCGACCCCGAGGAGATCGCGACCACGAGCACCAGCCCGCCGGCGTAGGCACCGAGCATCGTCAGCGAGCCGTGCGCGAAGTTCAGCACGCCCATGAGGCCGAAGATCAGCGTCAGCCCCGCGGCGATCATCACGTAGATGGCGGCCTTCGAGAGGCCGTCGACGAGGACGCTGACGACCGTGCCCGCGTCGACCTGGGCGAGCGTCCCCGGAGCGGCGGGCCCGAGGGCGGCGACGGCGTCGATCATGTGCCGAGGTACCTCCTGATCATCTCGTCGTCGCTGGTGACCCCCTCCGTCGTGTCCTCGTGGACGATCTTGCCGCCGTCCATCAGGTAGAAGCGGTCGGCCAGGTCCATCGCCAGCGGGAAGTTCTGCTCGACGAGCAACATCGCGGCGTCCTCGGCGACGGTGCGCAGCGCCTCGGCGACGGCCTCGACGATCTGCGGCGCGAGGCCCTCGCTGGGTTCGTCGACCAGCAGCAGGTCGTTGTCACCGACCAGTCCGCGTGCGATGGCGACCATCTGCTGTTGCCCCCCCGAGAGGTTGCCCGTCTTGCGGTCGCGCAGCTCCCGCAGGTCCGGGAACGCCTCGTAGGCCAGCTCGCGTTTGGCGTCGACGGCGTCCGTGTCCGTGACCGCGACGCGGACGTTCTCGTCGACGGTGAGCTGTTCGAACATGCGCCGATCCTCTGGGATCCAGCCCAGCCCCCGCGTCGCGACCTCGTGGGTCGGGTCACCCGTGACGTCCACGCCACCCACGCGGACGGTCCCCGTCCGCGGCGGCGTCAGCTGCAGCGCGGTTCGCAGGGTGGTCGTCTTGCCGACGCCGTTGCGCCCGACCAGCGCGACGGTCTCGCCGCGATCGACCGACAGCGAGACCCCCTGGAGGACGTGGCTCTCGCCGTAGTACGTCTGGGCGTCCTCGATGTCGAGCAGCGGCGCGTCCTCGGCGCCCGTCGCGGCGTCGTCGGTGGCGCTCACGCGCTCACCTCCGGATCGCCGTCGCCGGAGCCGTCGGCGGCGTCGTCCGCGCCATAGCCGCCCAGGTACGCCTCCTGGACGCGGTCGTTCTCGCGGACGGCGGTCGGATCGTCGTCGGCGATGACCTGCCCCTGGTGGAGCACCACGACCCGTTCGGCGAGGTCCATCACGACGTCCATGTTGTGTTCGACCAGCAACACGGCGTGGTCGCTGGCGACCTCGCGGACGAGGTCGACCACCTCGTCGACGCTCTCCGAGGAGACGCCCGCGGCGGGTTCGTCAAGCAGCAGGAGGTCCGGGTCGCCCGCCAGCGCGATGGCGAGCTCGAGTTGGCGCTTCTCGCCGTGACTGAGCGTCTCGGCGACCGTCTCGGCCTCGTCGGCCAGGCCGACGCGCTCGAGAATCGAGAGCGCCTCGTCGTAGTACGCGTCGAACGCCCGCACGTTGCGCCACAGCCGCACGGAGTCGCCCGTCGCCCCTTCGTCACCGCCGCCGGCCTGTGCGGCGACGCGGACGTTCTCCAGCACGGTGCTGGTCGGGAAGACGTTCGTGATCTGGTACGACCGGTGGATGCCGGCGGCGGCGGTCTCGTGGAGCGCGGCGTCGGTCAGGTCGCGCCAGCCGTCGCCGTCGTGGAGCTCGACGGTCCCCTCGCTGGGCGAGAGCGCGCCGGTCAGCAGGTCGAAAAACGTCGTCTTGCCGGCGCCGTTGGGGCCGATCAGCGCGCAGAGCTCGTCGTCGCCGATGGCGAAGTCCACGTCGTCGACGGCGGTCACGCCGCCGAAGTGTCTGGTGAGACCGCTCGTGCGAAGCAGTTCGGACATGGGCTCACAGCGAGCAGCCGCTCTCGCTCTCGGGGATGGTCGCGTCCGCCCCGTCGATGCGGGCCAGCGGGTCGCCCGGCTGAATCGCCGCCCCCCAGCTGTCGCTCCACTGATCTTCGGTCGGGACGGGGTAGGCGATGGTCATCTCCGAACGCGCCTGGTTGTTGTACTCCTGGAACGTGTACGCGTCCTCGCCTTTCGGCGTGTCGCGGACGGTCATCCCGGTGAGGCCGTCGATCAGTCCGGTGGCGTTCGTCTCGCCGGTCTCCCGGACCGCCTGGACGGTCGCGGAGGCGGCGGTGAACGTCCCTGCGGTGAACAGGTCCGGCACCTTGCCGTAGGCGTTCGTGTACGACTCGACGAACGAGTCGTTGATCGGATTGTCGTACTGGTTCCAGTGGTACCGCGTCGTGAACGGCCCGACCTCGGCGTTCTCGATCTTCTCGGCGGTCAGGTCGCCCAGCAGGTTCTGGAGGACGCCGCCGACCACGGCGTTGGTGACCTCCGTGGCGAACCCGCCGAAGATGCGGATGTCGTAGTTGGCGGCGGTGGTCATGAAGTTCGGCAGCGTCGCGACCGTGAACCCGCCGACGGCGGCGTCGGCGTTGGCGTCGACGGCGCTCTGGAAGATGCCGTCGAAGTCGTCGTACTGCTGGGGGACGAACCGCTTGCCGACGATCTCGACCCCGCGAGACTCCAGCACCGACTGGTAGTTGTTGACCACCGAGCGCCCGAACGAGTAGTCCGCGCCCATCAGGAACACCCGCTCGACGTCGGTCTGCTCGGCGACGTAGGTCCCGCCCGATCGGGCGTCCATCGCCGTGTTCTCGCTGGCCCGGAACACCTGATCGCTACAGGTCTCGCTGCTGTTGGTGATCGACGCCGACGCGGCCGGCCCGGCCATGTACGGGACCTCGACCTGGTCGGTGTTGACGACCGTCTGGATCACACGGCTCGCCGCCGCCGACGACGAACAGCCGAACAGCATGTCGACGTCCTCGTTGCGGACGAGGCTCGTCGCGACCTGCTGGGCGGTGTCCGCGCTGAGCTTGGTGTCGCGGATCAGCAACTCGTAGGTGACGTCGCCGTCCTCGACGGTTCGTGTGCCGGTCTGAATGTCCGTCAGCGGGTCCGTGTCGGTCTTGTGTGCCAGCCCCGAGGCGAACCCCCAGACGGACTGCTGGCCGTAGTACGCCAGGTCGCCCGAGAGCGGTTGCAACACGCCGATTCGGACGGTCCCGGAGACGTCCGTCGCCGTCCCCTCGGTTCCGCCGTCACCGCCGTCGCCGCCGTCCCCACCGTCACCGCCGTCGCCGCCGTTCCCACCGTCGCCGCCGTCGCCGCCGTCCCCACCGTCACCGCCGTCGCCTTCGGTGTCTCCGTCCGCACACCCGGAGAGGCCGAGGACACCGGCTGCAGCCATCGCGCTGATCATCCGCCGCCTGGATACGGTACCGTCTGTCATGACTGTTAGGAACCCAACCCGGAACCCGCAATAATTGACGCGTTAATATGTTAACGAGGCCCGAAGTGACGGGGCTACTCGGTGTCGATGTCGCGCAGGACCTCGACGACGCGCTCAACCATCTTCCCCTGGCCGCGGCGGAGATTCTTCGAGACGGCGGGTTTCGAGACGCCGAACTCATCGGCGAGTTCACCCAGCGTCGCCTCGCGAGGGCTCTCGAAGTAGCCCTCGGTGGCGGCGGTCTCCAGGGTCTCCCGTTCGACGTCCGAGAGGTCCCGACAGCCCTCGATCAGCGTCATCGCCGCGCCGGCGTTCTGGACGATGTCGTTGATCTGGGGCATCGTCACCCGCTCGCGGGAGAGCACGGAGAACTCGTTGTCCCGCTCCAGTTCCGAGAGGGTGCCCTCGGCGGCACCTTCGTCGTCGAACCCGACGTGCCACTCCTCGCTGCCGTCCTCGATGTGGAACGGACCCGTGATGTACCCGTCGTTGCGACGGATCGTCTCCATGGCGTCGGTCTGTTCGATCGTCGTCCGCAGTTGCGCGACCTCCCCCCGCTTGGCGATCAGGTCGATCTCGTTGGTGTTCTCGTGCCCGCGCAGTGCGTGCAACCCCGACTCCAGCGTCCCCTGATCGTCTCCCTCGACGACCATCCGCGTCTCCAGTTCCTCCGGCCCAGGGTGGAACTCCCAGTGAGCGGTCGCGAAGGCCACGTCGTGGTCGTCGGTGGTGTCGATGAAGGGGCAGTCGTACTGCTCCATGTCCACCGAGATGTCGATCATGGTTGTGTGGGACGGATTGGCACAATTTTTGCCACCCGAGAACAAAACCCTTGCGATCGGTGGTATTTGACGGTGAGCGCCGAAAATTCCGAACTTTCTTCGAGTTTCCGTCCGCAGCGACGGTCGTGAGCGACCCACCTTTCGTCGGCGTCGACGGGACCCCCGACGGCTGGCTCGCGGTGCGCTACGATCACGACGGGTTCCGGGACGTGCGCCGGTACGACGACGCCGCACAGCTGTGGACGGACAACGCCGATGCGGAGACCGTCCTGGTCGACATCCCGATCGGGCTCGCGGACGACTGCGCCGCGAGGGCGCCCGAGCAGGAAGCGCGAGCGGTGCTCGACGACCGTCGCAGCAGCGTGTTCAACGTCCCCATCCGGCCGGTGCTACACGTCGACGACTACGAGACGGCCAACGACCGCCAGCGCGCGGCCATCGACAAGGGCCTCCAGAAGCAGACGTTCAACGTCGTCCCGAAGATTCGCGCCGTCGACGCGCTGTTTGCCGACGGCACGGCGAGCCAGGCCGTCCTCCGCGAGGCCCACCCCGAGGTGTGCTTCTGGGCGCTGGCGGGCCGCGAACCGATGGCGAACTCCAAGACCGGTCGCCCGGCGCCGGCGTTCTGGGAGCGGGTTCGCGTCCTGCGGAACGTCGACGACGACTTCGACGCGGCGCTGTTCGCGGCGGGCGAGACCGTCGCCGACTGGGACAGCGAGGCGTCGAACGACGACCTGCTGGACGCGTTCGCGCTGGCGGTGACCGCCAGCGAGCACACCGGCGACCTGCAGACGCTGCCGGAGAACCCCGACCGAGACGCCACGGGCCTTCGGATGGAGATGGTGTACGCGGAGCCGTGAGAAGGTGGTCCGCGAGTCGCGACTACTCCCCGCCGAACCGCTCCTCGACGGTCGCCCGGTCGATCTTGTCCGGGCCGCTGGTGGGCATCGCGTCGACGAACGCCAGGTCACGAGGGTGCTTGAACCGCGCGAGGCGGTCGTCGAGGAAGGCCCGCAACTCCTCGACGGTCAGGTCCGAGTCGTCGCCGGTCGGTTCGACGACGGCCGTGCCGACCTGGCCCCACCGTTCGTCTGGGACGGGGACGACGACCACCTCGGCGACGGCGGGGTGGTCGGCGACGGCGTCCTCGACCTCCGGGGGGTAGACGTTCTCGCCGCCGGAGACGTACATGTTCTTCTTGCGGCCCTCGATGGAGAAATAGCCCGCCTCGTCGACGGCCGCGAGGTCGCCGGTCGACACCCAGCCGTGGGCGTCGCCGTCGCGGGCGCCGAACGTCGCGGCGGTCTCCGCCGGCCGGTTCCAGTAGCGGTCCGCGGCGTGGGGACTCGCCAGTTCCAGTTCGCCGACCTCGCCGGGCGGGAGTTCCGTGCCGTCCTCGTCGACGACGCGCGCGTCGACGGCGGGCGCGGGCACGCCGACGGTGTCGGCCTTCTCTCGCGGCCAGTCGTCAGGCATCGCGAAGTTGTTGGGCCCACACTCCGTCAGGCCGTACCCTTGCGAGAGGTCGACGCCTCGGTCCCACCACGCCTGCATGATCCGTTCGCGGCAGGGGCCGCCGCCGGACTTCACCAGGCGCAGCGAGGAGAGGTCCGTGCGCTCCCAGTCGGCGTGTTCGACCATCCCCCGGAGGACCGCCGGGACGGCGATCAGCGTCGTCACCTCGCCGTCGTCGATCAGCTCCAGCAGGCGGCCGGCGTCGACCTCGCGGTCCATCCAGACGGCCCCGCCCATGTGGAACAGCGGGACCGTCAGGACGTTCCAGCCGCCGGTGTGGAACATCGGGAACGTCAGCGGCGTGGCGTCGTCGTCGCGAAGGCCCCACGCGGACACCGTGTTGACGGCGTTCCAGAGGACGCTCCCGTGGGTCAACACGGTCTCCTTGGGGAGCCCCGTCGAGCCCCCGGTGTGCAGGAACAGGTGCGGGTCCGACAGCGTCAGGTCGGCGGTCTCGACGGCCGATCCGTCGTCTGGCAGCGCCGCCGTCCAGGCGCGGGCCTCCGGCAGGTACGCGGCGGGGTCCGTCTCGGCGGTGGGTGCGGCGTCGGCGCCGACCATCAGCGTCGACGGGTCACAGTCGGCGGCGGCGAGCGCGTCCGCCGCCAGGTCGCCAAAGGGCGCCTCAACGACTAGCAACTCGGGCGCGACATCGTCGAGCAGTTCGGCCAGCTCCGGCGCCGCGAGGCGGTGGGACAGCGGCGCCAGCACGCCGCCGGTCTTGCCCGTCGCGAAGAACAGATCGACCAGCTCCGGCCGGTTGCGCGAGAGCGTGACCACGCGCCCGCCCGTCCGCTCGCCCGGCTGGCCGCCGTCCAGCGCGACGCCGTGCTGGGCGAGCAGTCGCGCGGTCCGGTTCGCCCGGCGGTTCAGGTCGGCGTAGGTGTAGGCCTCGCCGGTCGTGACGTCCCGGAGCCCCACGCTGTCGGGCGACAGCCGCGCGCGCCGGCCAGCCCAGTCGCCCACCCAGTCGTACGGGCGGGCGCCGTGGTCATGCACCGGCATCGATGGGGTTGGTGGCGAGGTGCTCGCGGATCGCTTCGGTCACGCGGTCGGCGTCCTCGATGAAGAACAGGTGCGGGCCGTCCTCGACGAACTCGCAGGTGGCGTCGGGGATGGACCGGCACAGCTGGCGGCCGTTCTCGACGGGGATCACGCGGTCGCCGGTGCCGTGGGCGACCAGCGTCGGGAGGTCGAGATCGCCCACCTCGTCCTCGCGGTCGAACCCGTCGACTGCGCCGGCCTGCGCCATGCGCGCCGGCTCGGGCGCGTCGCTGTCCAGTCTCGCGTCGACGATGCCCTCGACGACATCGGTCTCGCTCTCGAAGAAGTCCTCGGACATCGCCGGGCGCATCTTGTGCCTGATTTCCTCGCGCGCGTCGGCGTCCTCGGGCACCTCGAACATGCGCTGCTGGGTTGCCGGCGGCGTCGGCAGCGACGACGGGCCGCCATGGGAGGTACAGAGCAGCGACAGCGTCGCGGCGCGGTCGTGGGTCAGTGCGTACTCCATGGCGATCATCCCGCCCATGCTCGCGCCGACGACGTGGGCGCGGTCGACGCCGGCGTCCGCGAGGACGGCCTCGAAGTCGGCGGCCATCTCCGAGATGGCGTAGGGCCCCTCGGGGACCGAGGAGTCGCCGGTGCCCCGGTTGTCCCACACGAGGCGCCGGTACTCGTCGAGGCGCTCGACCTGCCAGTCCCACATCCAGCGGGCGTACCCCAGTCCCTCCACGAACGCGACGACGGGGGCGTCCTGGGGGCCGGTGAGTTCGTAGGCGAGTTCGACCTCGCCGTTCGTCGCCGTCTGCATGCCTCCCACAATTGTTGCCGCCGCCTTCAACCCGCCACTTCACATGTTAACGAGTCGGTTGATTCGGGTGGACGAGGTGGAGGGAACTATGACAGCGACGGTCGGCGACGCCGCGACGGCGTCGCTCGCGGTCGACGTAGAGACGATCGAACGCTACGCCGCGCTGGTCGGCGACGACAATCCGCTGCACACCGACCCGGCGTACGCCGAGGAGACGGTGCTGGAGGGGCGGGTCGCCCACGGGATGCTCTCCGGTGGCGTCGTCAGCGCCGCGCTGGCGGAGCTGCCCGGCGACGTCGTCTACATCTCGCAGGACCTGGAGTTCACCGCGCCCGTCCGGCCTGGCGAGACCGTCGTCGCCGAGGCGGCGGTCGTCGAGGACCTGGGCGACGGGAAGGTACGGGTGCGGACGGTCGCCCACGCCGCCGCCGACGAGGCAGCCGCCCGCGAGGCGCTCACCGCGGACGACCCCGACACCCGCGTGATCGTCGGCGAGGCGACGGTGCTGTCGACGTCCCACGAGACGCCGGCGCGAGCGGACTGACGGCGACGGACGGCGACCGAGACGGCCACCGGACTCACGGCGCCGCGAGCGCGTGAATCTCTTCTCCGCCGACGAAGACGACGCCGTCGGCGACGACCGGGTCCGTGACGGAGACGCCGAGGTCCCGCTCGTGGCGCTTGCTCCCCGTGGCGAGGTCGAACGCGGCGACCCGCTGGCCGAATGAGACGAAGACGAGACCGTCTGCGGCGGCCGAGGCGACGTAGCCCTGCCCGTTGGTCGTCGTCCGCCACCGCTCGTCGCCGGTGGTGGCGTCCAGTCGCCAGACCGCTCCCGTGGTGTCGTCGACGGTGCTCGTTCCGACGACCGTCCCGTCGACGAGGATGGGACTGTCGACGCTCGCCCGTCCGGCGTCGTACGCCCACTCGACGGCACCCGTGGCGAGGTCCAGGCTGTAGACCGTCCCGCTGCCCTCGACGACGTAGACGCTCCCGTCGACGACGGCCGGCGCACTGGCGTTGCCCACCACGTCGTCGAACGTCCACTGCACCGCCCCGGTCGCTTCGTCGAGTGCGTACAGCGTCGCTTCCTGGCTGCTGACGACGACCGTCGAGCCGTCCGTGCCGGGTGTGCAGAAGGCGTAGTCGTCGAACTCGCGTCGCCACCGCGGGTCGCCGGTGCCCCTGTCGAGTGCGCGGACCGCGCCCACCTCTTCGGCCGGGAGCGTGGTGAAAAACAGGCCGTCGTCCGACGTGGCCACAGCCGACGTGACGGACGCGCCGAACTCCGAGCGCCAGCGTCGCTCTCCGGTCGCCGCGTCGAGCGCGGTCATCCCCTCGAGCCGGCCAGCGTACAGGACGCCGTCGGCGACGGTCGGGCCCCCGTTTCCGGTCCACACGGATTCCTCGGCGGTGGCGGTCCAGTCGACCGCGCCCGATGCCGCGTCGAGCGCCAGGATGCGACTCTCCGTCCAGGTGTAGAGCCGTCCGTCCGCGACCACCGGCGGGTACCGCGGCGTGTCCGACGCTTCGGGGACGTGGCGCCACGCGGGGACGAACGTCTCGGGCGCGGTCGTCGCCCGGTAGCCGACGTTCTGCGGCGTCGCCGAGAACTGCGCCCAGTCGTCGTCGACGGCGTCGACGTCGGTCTCGGACTCGTAGGAGTCTTGCTCCGTGTCGGTCGACGAGTCGGGGTCGGGGTCGACGACGACGCTGCCGACCATGCCGGCGCTCCGGTGGGGGACACAGTAGTAGTCGTAGGTGCCGACGACCTCGAACGTGTGCGTGTACTCGAAGCCCTCGTCGTAGAACGTGTTCCGATCCCCGGGGGTCCCCTGCCAGTTCGCGTCGGCGGGCTGGTCCTCGACGACGATGTTGTGGTTGCCACCCTCCCAGACGAATCGGACCGTCGTCCCGGGAGCGATGGTGAGGTCTGCGGGTTCGTACGAGAGGCTGCCACCCGCCCCGACGACGACCTCGGCGACGTCTCTGCCACCGCCCCCCGCACCGTCGGTCGCGCCGGCGTCTGTCGACCCGGTCGCCGGCACGTCCGTCGCCCGTGTGGTCTCGTCCGCGCTGCCGTTCATCGTCGTCCCGTCGCCGTCACTAGTTTCGCTACAGCCGGCGAGGGCCGCCGTGACCGCCGTCGTTCCACTAACGAGGAACCGCCGTCGCTCCATACCGCCCGCTACAGGTCACCGATTCAATAGTTCTTCGGCTCCGACAACCACAGCGCTTACCCTGCCGCGACCGGAAAGACGTGGCGATGCAGCGCCTCCACGCCCGGTACCCGTTCCTCGACGCCGCCCGCGAGGCCGTCGAGGCGGCGGCGGTCGACCTCGGCGAACTGGTCGCCCGCGAGGACGCCCCCGCCGTCGAGCGCGCGGTCGACCGCGTCCGCTCGGCGCTGAACGAGGGGCGAGTCGGCGAGCGCCACCGCAGCGCCCGCGTCGAGCTGCTGTCCTACCCCGTCGCGCGGGTGCTCGTCTCGCTGGTCGACCAGCGCGTGCTGACCCGCGCCTACGCCCGGGCGGAGGCCGCGACCGCCCACGAGCGGTTCGTCGCCGAGATCACGGAGGACACCCAGCTGCGCTCGACCGGCGGCGAACGGCTGACGCTTCCCCGCCTGCTCCGGGAGTTCGACCTCGGCGGGACCGTCCGGGCGGCCCCCGAGGGCGAGGGCGGCGAGCACCGGATCGACGTCGGCGCGTACCTGCGGCTGTCGACGCGGTTCGACGGCGACGAGTGGGCGCTGACCAACCGCGCGCTGGCCGACGGGACCGTGCCGGTCACGGAGGGCGAACTGCTGGAACTGCTGCGTGGCGCCGTCGAACAGCGGGTCGCCGCGGGGCTGCCGCTGTCGGTGCCCGACCCCGTCGCCGCCGCGCTGGCCGACGAGGTCGCCGAGATTCGCGAGGCGCTGGCGGACCTGGAGGTCACCGTCGACGTCGACGCGGTCGTCCCGGGACGGTTCCCTCCGTGCATGGACCACCTCGTCGAGCGACTGCGCGAGGGGGAGTCACTGCCCGACCACTCGCGGTTCGCGCTGGCGTCGTTCCTGGCGTCGGTCGGCGCCGACGGCGAGGACGCCGTCGCGCTGTGTGGCGTCGTCGACACCGACGAGGGTGAGCGCCTGCGCCGGCAGCTCGCGGCGGTGCGCGGCGACGAGGGCCCGACGATGTACGCGCCGCCGACCTGCGAGACGATGGTCGCGTACGGCGACTGCGTGAACAAAGACGATCTCTGTGCGGAGATCGCGCATCCGCTATCCTACTACGAGCGGCGACTCGACAAGGGCGAGTACGACGACTGGCGGGAGACGGCGGCGGGTCAGTAGTCGGTCCGCGAGAGCCACAGCCCCAGCCCCGCCAGCAGCGCGACGAAGACGACGATGACGCCCACCAGCGCCTTCCCACCCGTCGCAGAGAGAGAGCCGTCGGTCGCGTAGGTCTCTCCGACGAACACCAACATCGCGAGCAGAAAGAGGACCGGCACGAGGGCAGCGACGATCTCGACGGTCGTCTCTCGGTCCAGCTCCATGCCCGGCGATTCCCCGGGACTGGACTAAAGGGCTTCGAAGCGCTCGCCGGTAGAAGCCGAGAAGAAACCGTATCAGGCCTCGTAGACGACCTCGCCGCGCTCCAGGAACGCCGTCTCGTAGCCCTCGTGGCGGGCGACCTGCGGCGGCGTCTCGACGCGGACGGTCAGGCGGTCGACGGTCCCCGCGGGGACGACCGCGCCGTAGTGGTAGTCCAGTTCGTCGTCCAGCGTCGGCTGGAGGCGGCCGTCGAACACCGTCTCGTCGCCGCGCTCGACGCTCGCGGACAGCCCCATCCGCGGGAGGACGAGGCGATTGTACGGGGTTCGGGGGGAGACGAGCAGGTACGCCTCGCCGTCGCCGGCGCCGAACCGCTCGGCGTCGGCGCCCTCGACGACCGCCGCCGCCAGTTTCGCGTCGGCCTGCCAGCGCACGCCCAGGAGTTCGCCCGGCAGGTCCTCGCTCGCGGGCGCGACGGCCGTCGGCACGTCGCCCATCGACATCCGGTCGACGGCCGTCTGCTGGCCGGCGCGGTCTTCGGTGCGCTCGAAGCGCAGGTCGTCGCGATCGCGCTGGCTGTACTCGAAGGGGACGGCGGTGGTCTGGGAGTCGGTGAAGTCGCCCTCGAAGGCGCCGGTCAGCCGGAGGCTGTCGCCGGCGGCGCCGACGGTGACTCGCACCTCGTAGGTGCCGTCGCCGTCCAGCGCGAAGTTCGACCCGTAGTGAAAGCCCATCGGCTGGGAGAGCATCCGGTAGACGTTCGTCTGGTCGACGAACTCGCCGTCCTGCAGGACCTCCATCGACAGCCCGGTGTCGCTGACGACGGTGCCGCTGTCGTCGTCGTACAGCGACGCCATCAGGTGGACATCGCCGGTTGGCTCCTTCTTCGTGCGCTCGGTGGTCGTCACCGTCCAGAACCGGTGGGGGTAGCTGTACATGAGCGCCAGGCGGTAGTCGCCGAGTTCGGTCGTGGTGACCATCGCCATCCCCTCGACGTGGCTCGGGAAGTAGACGGCCTCCGGCCGGTCATCGACGACGGGCGGGGTCGTCAGCGACTCCGTCTCCAGCAGGCCGAGACAGCCGCTCAGGCCGGCCGCCGCGCCGCCGCCCAGGGCGGCCAGGAACCGGCGCCGGCGTGTCGCCGGGGCTGTCGGGTCGCGATCGCGGTCCTCGGTCATCGGCGGCTCTATGGAGCGGGCGGGCTTGGACGTGTCGCTTCCGGGGTCGTGACGTGGTCGGTGAGGAACGATCGCTCCGAGGGGGTTGGGGCCTGGGGGGGTTGGGGGGGTTGGGGGTGAGGGGACGCCGCACTTCGCGGGACGACGACCGGAGCGGGGTGGCCGACCCGTCTTCCCCTCTGGAGTGTCCTTCGAGGGTAGGCACACTAATGCTGGTGCCTCAGTTGTTAGGCTCCCGGTGTCAACACAGCCATGATAACGTTTACCACTCAGAGCACCGTACGCCCTGGGAATGCCACGAGGGGAGACCGCGGGGACGTTCGTGAGCTTACAGTTTGCCATCGAAGACAACACGTACCCGTTCGTGTCGGCCTCTGCCGACGGCGGTCGAACCGTCATGGAGCAGTTCGTCCCCCGCGGCGAGGACACCTACGCGGAGTTCTTCTCCACCCACGGAACCGACCCCGAGCGGTTCGTCGCACACGCGGCCGACGACGCGGACGTGCAGGTGCTGGCCGACCGCGACGATGGCGGCCTCGTCGAGGTGACCACCGACGCCGCCTGTCCCGCCGTGTTGCTCTCCGAACTCGGCGCCGTCCCGCGAGGTGCGGAGGGTCGCGACGGCGTGGGGTACCTCCGGGCGGACGTCCCCCCGACCGCCGACGCCACGGACGTCTCCGAGCGGTTCCTGGCCGAGTACCCGGCCGCCGACCTGCGGACGAAACGCCACCGCGAGGTCGCGACGCCGCCGTTCACCCGTCGGGCGGTCGAGACAGCGCTGCGCGACCGGCTCACCGAGCGCCAGCGCGACGTGGTCCGGGCGGCGGTCGCGGCCGGCTACTACGAGTGGCCCCGCGAGACATCCGGCGAGGAACTCGCCGAACGTCTGGACATCGCCGGCGCGACGCTGCACGAGCACCTCCGGGGCGCGGAGAACGCGCTGATGCGGACGCTGTTCGCCGGCGAGCCGCCGGAGTGAGGCCGTCGCGCTCCGCCGCCAGCCCGCATCCGGCGGACAGTATTAGTTCCCCGGCGCCGACGTGGCGAACATGGACCTGGAACTCGACGGCAACTCGGCGGTGGTCACCGCGAGCACGAGCGGCCTCGGCCTCGCCAGCGCCGCGTCGCTGGTCGCAGCGGGTGCGAACGTCGCCATCTGCGGGCGAGACCGCGACCGACTGGACGAGGCGCGCGACCACCTGGAAGACCTCGACGGCGGCGACGTGCTGGCCCGCCAGGCCGACCTCACCGACCCCGACGACGTCGACGACCTCGTCTCGACGACCGCCGAGGCCTACGGCGGCGTCGATCACGTCGTCACCTCCGCCGGCGGCGTCCCCAGCGGCGCCTTCCGCGAGATGGAAGATCGAGACTGGTACGGCGCCTACGACACGCTCGTGATGAGCCACGTCTGGACGCTCCAGGCGGCCCACCCCCACCTCGTCGACAGCGACGCCGGCAGCGTCGTCGCCATCACCTCGACCAGCGTCCGCGAGGCCATCGACGGCCTCGTCCTCTCGAACGCCGTGCGTCGAGCGGTCCTGGGCGTCGTCAAGACCGTCGCCCGCGAGTGGGCGCCCGACGTGCGGGCCAACGCCGTCCTCCCTGGCGCCCACGAAACCCCGCGCATCGAGGAGCTGATCGAGCAGGCCATCGAGCGCGGCGAGTTCGACGACTACGACGAGGGCCTGGCCGACTGGGCCGCCGACATCCCGATGGACCGGATCGGCGACCCGCGAGAACTGGGCGACGTGGTCGCGTTCCTCTGCTCGCCGCGGGCGAGTTTCGTGACGGGCGCGGACGTTCCCATCGACGGCGGCCGGACGCGGAGCTGAAATTCGAGGTCAAGCCGGCCGGGAAGTCAGCGTCACGTTCGTCGGGACTCTCAACACCGGCCACGGGATGACTGGGAACACCTCTGAGAACCCCGTTGCGATCGTTACCGCACAGAAAGCCCTCGCCCGCTCGCTGGCTCTCGCTCGCTGTGCGCTTCGCTCACTCACGGTGTTCGTTCGCTCCAGTGCTTGCGTCGCGAGACCGCAGCGACCGCGCGACCCCTTTCAGTCCCGCCCGCCGCGACCACACTGCGGCCACGTCCTCCCCAGCCGATTCGTTCGTCGCTCGCAGGCTCGCTCCTCACTCATCCCTCGCACGGCGCCCGCTCGCGGTCGCGCAGGCGGAACTGCGCGACCGCTCTCCGGCGCGCGCCTGAAGCGAAATTCCACCGTGGCGCGGGGGGAGTGAGCGGAGCCGTGCGGAGCGAACGAGCGCGCGAGGGGACGGCTGGGGCGGTGCGGCGCCGTGCGGTCCTGGCGGACTCGAAGGGCGAGGCCGGGTCGGGCGGTCTGCCGAAGTAAGCACGCGAGCCAGCGAGCGCGCGCAGCGAGTCAGACCGCCCGAGCAGGCCGAGGGCTTCGCGAGAGTGGGAAGAACCGTGCCGAGAGATCGAGAGCAGGCCGAGGGCTTCGGGAGGAGTGGGTGAGCTGGCGAGAGCGAACGATGATCAGAACAGGCCGTCGTCACGCAACTCCGAGACCACGTCGCGAACGCGCTGGGCGTCGTCTTTCGGCACGACCAGCACGCGGTCGTCGTAGGCAGCGACCACCAAGTCCTCGACGCCGACCAGCGAGACGTGGCCGTCGGTGGCGACGACGTTGTCGGCGGCGTCGACGGTGAGCGCCTCGCCGAGCACGGCGTTGCCAGCCGCGTCGCCATCGAGCACGCGCTCCATGGCGTCCCACGAGCCCAGATCGTCCCAGCCGAACGAGACGGGGACGACCCGCACCCGCTCGGCCCGCTCCAGCACCGCGTAGTCGACGCTGACGGGATCGACGGCGGCGAACCCCTCCTCGGCGTCGTCCGCGGTCGCCAGCGGCTCCAGCGGGGTGCCCTCGCAGGCCGACAGGAGGGCGTCGGGCGTCCAGGCGAACACGCCGGCGTTCCAGAGACAGCCCTCGTCGACGAACCGCCGGGCGCGCTCGCGCGAGGGTTTCTCCTCGAAGCGCTCGACCGGGGCGACGCCGTCCGCGACGTTTCCGGGGCGGACGTAGCCGTACTCCGTGGCCGGGCGAGTGGGCTCGACGCCCATGGTCACGAGCGCCTCGCCGTCGGCGGCCGCCCGGCAGGCCCGCCGCGCCGCGGCCGCGAAGTCGCCGTCGACGTGGTGGTCGCTGGGGACACAGAGCAGGACGGCGTCGGGGTACCGCTCGCGCAACCGCCGCGCGGCGTACGCCAGGGCGGGGCCGGTGTCCTTCGGGCCGGGTTCGGTCAGCACGTCGGCGTCGGGCGCCAGCTCGCGGGCCCGCTCGGCGTGGGCCTCGCCGGTCAGGACGACCGTCTCGTCGGCGACGGCGACGCGGTCGATCGCTCGCTCGAACAGCGTGCGGTCGCCGCCGAACGCGCGGAACTGCTTGGGGTGGGCGGCGCGACTCGCGGGGTACAGGCGGGTGCCGGTGCCGCCGGCCAGCACGACGGCGACGACTGGGCGATCCATGCGTCGGCGTACGCGGAGGTGGGTGAAAACGACGGTGGGATCGCCCACTCACTCCCAGGTCTCGATGCGGCCGTCGCGAATGTCCTCGACGCAGCCCTCGCAGGCGGGGTGGTCGGCCTCGTAGCATGTCGGGCGGTTCTCGTCGTCGAGCGGGCAGGCCCGGCGCTCGGCGTGGCGCCGGCAGACGATCTTGACGCGGCCGTGCTCGTCGGTCGGCAGTGGCCCGCGCTCGCGGCCCCGCCGGAAGTTCCGCTCGGCCTCCTCGACGGTGCGGCCGGCGGCGCGAATCTTCGAGCGGAGGAACCGCTGGATGCGATCCCGGTCGGGCATGCCACAGCGTTGCGGGCGGATCGACATAGGTCCGTCGTCGGCGTGACGCGACGGGTCACGTTCGGCGGCGTGGCTCCACGAGACACGTTTGGCGACCACGTCTCGCCGGACTTATCGCCCCGCCAGCCCTCCGGCCAGTCATGATCGGGAGCGCCGCCCGCGAGGCCTACCGGAACCTCCGGTACGGCGGGCCGACCGTCGTCCTCGAACTGCTGTCTCGGGGGTACCTCACGGCCAAGCGGATGGCCGGTCAAAATGTCTACGACGAGGACTGGGACCTCCTGGTCGTGCTCGACGCCTGCCGTGCGGACCTCTGGAACGAGGTCGCGCCCGACCACGAGCGGTTCGGCCCCGCCGAGACCCGCACCGCGATCGGCGGCACCTCCACCGAGTGGCTGACCGAGACGACCGCCGGCGCCGACCCGACTGGCCTCGCCGAGACGGCCTACGTCACCGGCAACCCCTACTCCGCGAGTCACGTCCCCTCGGGGACGTTCGGCCTCACGGACGAAGTCTGGCGGTACGCCTGGGACGACGACGCCGGCACCATCCCCGCTCGGCCCATCACCGACCGCGCCATCGCGGCCGGTCGCGAACACGGCGACGAGTTCGAGCGCACCATCGTCCACTACATGCAACCGCACTTCCCCTGCGTCCCCGACGTCGAGGGGGTCGACGCCGGCAGCGAGGGCATCAAGCTGGACCGGTTCGGTGAGGAACCGATCTCCGTCTGGGAGGAACTCCGCTTTGGTCGGACCGACCCCGAAGACGTCTGGCGGGCCTACCGGGCGAACCTCGCGTACGTCCTCGACGAGGTCGCGCTGCTGCTGGAGAACGTCGACGCCGACCGCGTCGCGATCACCGCCGACCACGGCAACGCTGTCGGCGAGTACTGGCTGTACGGCCACGTCGGCGGCGTCGCCCACCCCGGCATCCGCGAGGTCCCCTGGTACGAGACCGAGGCCTCCGACGAGCACACCCACGAGCCCGCGACCTACGAACGCGCCGACGAGACGGAGGTCGACGACGAGGCGGTCGCCGAACGGCTCCAGGCGCTGGGCTACGCCGAGGAGTGAGACCGCGTCGGCACGGCGACCGCCACCGACGACTCTGCGACGGCCGCGTCGCTCCGCGGGTTCAAGTCCAATCGGGCGACCAGCGCCGGACGTGCTCTGAGTGGCACCCGGGGCGGCCCAGCGGTCGCGCGACGCCACCGCGCCGGGACGAGCGCGGCGTCGCCTGCTCGCCACCCGCGCCAGCGACGCGTCGACAGTCACACCGACGCTACTCGTGGTACGTCGGCACAATCGCCTCGACGACCGCACAGGCCATCGTCTCGAAGTCCGCGCGCTCGGGCACCACGTCGACCGCGATGCCAGCCTCGCGAGCGGTCTCGGCGGGGCCGTCGGCGATGACGCCGACGACGGCCTCGTTCAGCCCTGCGACCGCCGCCTCGCGCACCCCGCGTTCGTCGGCCGCCGCCAGGAAGTGCTCGACCGTCAGCGAGGAAGTGAACAGCGCGCCGTCCAGATCGCCCGCCGCCGCGCGCTCGGCGCTCTCGCCGCCGCCCGCGGGGCGAGTCAGTCGGTACAGCGGCGTCTCCGTGACCTCGGCGCCGGCCGCCTCCAGCCCGTCCGGCAGCGTCGCGGAGGCGCGGTCGCTGCGGGCCAGTTCGACGTGCGCGCCGTCGACGCGGTCGGTCAGTGCGTCGAGAAGCCCCGCCGAGGAGAACTCCTCGGGGACGACGTCGACGTCGTAGCCGCGCTCGGCCAGCGCCGCGGCGGTCGACTCGCCGACCGCACACAGCGTCGCGCCGGCGGGGACCCAGCGCTCGGCGGGCCCACCCGCCGCCGCTCGCTCGCCGGCGACGATCTCGACGCCCGTGGAGCTGGTGAGGACGACGTAGTCGGCGTCGCGAGGCTCCTCGCCGGTGGGTTCGATCGCCAGCATCGGGTCCGCGACCGGCGTCACCCCCAGCGACTCCAGCAGTTCTACCGCCGCCGCCAGGCGGCCGTCGTCGGGCCGGAAGACGGCGACCGTCGCGCGGCCCTCGGCGGTCATTCTCGGGTGCCCTCGGCGTCGCCGTCGTCGTCGTCCTCCCGTGCCGCGTCGATCAACTCGGCCGCACCGCGGTCGACGAGGTCCGCGGCGAACTCCCGGGCGGCCGCGGCGTAGCGGTCGACCGGCAGGTCACGACTCGCCTCGACGACCGTCTCGCCGTCGGTCGACAGCACCTGCGCCGTCGTCTCGACGTACTCACCCTGGACGACCGCGTACACGCCGATGGGTGCGATGCAGCCGCCGCCGACCTCCGCCAGGACCGTGCGCTCGACGGTCGTCTCGACGCGGCTCCGGGGGTGGTCCAGCACCGACCTGATCGCGCGGGTGGTCTCCGTGTCCTCGCCGACGACCGCCAGCGCCCCCTGAGCCGGCGCCGGGACGTGCGTGCGTAGCGGCAGTCGCTCGTACGCGACGTGGTGGGCGAGTCCGGACCGCTCCAGGCCCGCCTCCGCGAGGACGATGGCGTCGAACGCCTCGTCGGGGTCGCGTTCCAGCGCGCGCCGTTCGACCGCCGAGCGATCCTCGAACCACTCCTCGACGGTTCGGTCGTACGGGAACTCGTAGTCGTCCTCGCGCGGGGCGACCGACTCGCGATCGACCTCCGGCGGGAGCTCCTCGCCGGCGTGGGCCTTCCGGCGGTACCGCTCTTCCGTGCGTTGGTCGTGCTCGCGCTGGAGACTCGGCGCCAGCAGTTTCTCGATGCGAGTGTCGACGTTGCCCCGCAGCGGGCGGACGTCGAGATCGGGACGCGCCCGCAGCAACTGAGCCGTCCGGCGCTGGCTCGCCGTGCCGACGGTGGCGCCGTCCGGGAGGTCCTCGAGGGCGTCGCCCTCCGGGGTGACCAGCACGTCGCCGGGCGTCCCCCGCTCGGGGACCCCGACGGTCACCAGGTCGTCTGGCGTCTCCGTCGGCACGTCTTTCATCGAGTGGACCGCCAAATCCGCGTCGCCGTCCAGCACCTCCTCGTCGAGCGCGCGGACGAACGCGCCGGTCTTGCCCAGTCGGTGGATCAGTTCGTCTCTGATCTCGTCGCCACGGGTCTGCACCTCCACGACCTCGACGTCGTAGCGGCGCTCCTCCAGGGCCTCCCGGACCGAGGCCGCCTGCCGGAGCGCCAGGTCCGACCCCCGGGTCGCCAGTCGTATCGCCCCGCCGTTGCTCATACCCGGAGGTGGGCGACTCCCGCTGAAAAGCACTCCGGGACGCGGACGCCGCGAGCGCGGTCGCGAGCCGTTCGCAGCGGCCGCACGCGTCGTCCGGAGCCACTCGTCTCCGTCTCCGGCGCGCGCTGGCGTCGCGGTCGCGCAGTGTGCCTGCGCGACCGCGCGCCGGACCGACGTGCGAGGGACGACGCGAGACGCGAACGCGCAGCGTGAGCGCGAGCGAGTCGGCTGGGGAGGGCGTGGCTGCCGTGCGGTCGCGGTGCGCCGGCGGTACGCCGCCGGTGCGGTCTCTCGGTGCGCCCCGGAGACAGCGCGGTCGCGGTCGTGGCGGTAGCGGTCGCGGTCGAGATGGTGCGCGGTCGCGTCTGTCGAGGGCGAGTCGGAGACGGGATCGACCGTGCCACCCACCCCCGCCGCCGGGACAGAAACGCCTTTCCGGGGGGGAGCCTCCCTCTCTGACGAGCATGGACGTCGCCGAGGTCGTCCCGGAGTTCGCCGACGCCTTCCCCTTCGAGGAGTTCAACCGCATGCAGCGGGCGGCTCTGCCGGCGCTGGTCGACCGCGAGGACAACGTCGTCGCGAGCGCGCCGACCGCCAGCGGGAAGACCGCGCTGGCGGAGCTGGCCATCTGCGAGACCCTCCAGCGGGGCGGCACCGCGCTGTTCGTCGCGCCGCTGCGCGCGCTGACCAACGAGAAAGAGAGCGAGTGGGAGCGCTTCGAGGACCTGGGGTACTCGGTGTACGTCGTCACCGGCGAACGGGACCTGAACCCCCGCCGAGCCGAGCACGCCGACATCCTCGTGATGACCCCCGAGAAGACCGACTCGGCGACGCGCAAGCACGACTCCCGGCGGTACTCGTTCGTCACGGACGTCGACCTCTGTGTCATCGACGAGGTCCACCTGCTGGACTCCGAGAAGCGCGGCGCGACCCTGGAGGTGACCGTCTCGCGACTCCGGCGGCTCTGTGACCCGCGCATCGTCGCGCTGTCGGCGACGATGCCCAACGTCGCGGACGTCGCCGAGTGGCTGGACGCCCCCGAGGCCTGCACGTTCGCGTTCGACGACGAGTACCGCCCGGTCGAACTGCACGCCGGCGTGCGGACCTACACCCACGGCGAGAACTCCTTCGCCGACAAGTACCGCCGGCTGTACAAGGCCCTGGACATCGCCGAACCGCACATCCGCGAGGACGGCCAGGCGCTGGTGTTCGTCGCCTCACGGCAGGACACCGTCCGCGCCGCCGAGAAGGCCCGCGACGAACTCGCCGAGCGAGACATCCCGATCGGCGCCCGCGGCGACTACGACTTCCACACCGACGCCGAGCAGCTGGAGGACGCGACGCTGCGCAAGTCGGTGCTGGACGGGGTCGCCTTCCACCACGCCGGCCTCTCGAAAGGGGACAAGGACCGCGTCGAGGAGTGGTTCAAGGAGGGGAAGATCGAACTGCTGTTCTCGACGTCGACGCTGGCGTGGGGCGTGAACCTGCCCGCCCGCTGTGTCGTCATCCGGGACACGAAACACCACGACCCGCTGGAGGGCGAGGTGGACATGAGCCCGCTGGACGTCCTCCAGATGCTCGGGCGCGCGGGGCGGCCGGGCTACGACGACGTCGGCTACGGCTGGATCGTCTGCGACAACAGCGAGGCCGACCGCTACCGGCGACTGCTGGCGGAGGGCAAACCGATCGAGTCCCAGCTGGCGGGCGAACTCGACGCGCACCTCAACGCCGAGATCGCGATGGGCACCGTCGGCGACCTCGACGACGTGATGGCGTGGCTGGAGACGACCTACTACTACGTCCGGGCGCGCTCGGAGCCGGCGGCCTACGAGTTCGAGACGCTGCGCGACCGCGTCCGGGAGACCCTGGAGAGCCTCGTCGAGCGCGGCTTCGTCGAGACCGGCCCGGACCTCTCCGTCGAGGCGACCCCGCTGGGACGGCTCGCCTCGAAGTTCTACCTCCGGCTGGACACCGCCGAGCGGTTCCACGACCTCGCGACCGGGAGCGACCTCGACGAGACCGCCATCATCCGGGCGGTCGCCGGCGCCGCGGAGTTCGACAGCGTCAGCCTGCGCCAGTCCGAGCGCGACGCCGTCGACGACGCGCTCGCCGGCGTCGATGCAGGTGATCTGGAGTCCGGCGGGCGGAAGGTGCTGGCCATCTGCCGCGGGGCGATGATCGGGTCGACGCCGGCGGACCTGCGCAGCGACGCCTGGGTGATCCGGCAGAACGCCCTGCGCCTGCTGGGGGCGCTGCGGGCCTTCTGCGACCGGTTCGCCGACGGCCACGTCGCCAACCGGGCGCGCCGCGTCGCCGCCCGGATCGAGCACGGCGTCGACGCCGACGCCGTTGGGCTCACGGCCGTCGACGGCGTCGGCTCGGGGCGCGCGAGCAAACTGGCCGACGCCGGGCTGGCGACGCCCGCCGACCTGCGCGCGGCGGGAGCCGAGGGCCTGGTCGACGCCGGCCTCTCGGAGGGCGTCGCCGAGCGGGTCCTGGAGGGCGCCGCGGACCTCCCCGACGTCGCCGTCGAGTGGGGGGCGTTCCCCGAGCGGATCGGTGCCGGCGACAACGAGCTGTGCGAAGTCACCGTGCGCAACGACGGCGGGGCCGCCCGCGCCGCCATCGAGGTGCGGGTCAACGGCGTCGAGATGACCGCCGACGCGACGTACCTGACCGACGCCGTGACCGTGCCCGTCGGCGTGTTCGGCGCGGAGGACCCGATGGCGTTCACCGTCCGCGTCTCGTTCCCCGAGCTCCCGCTGTCGACAGTCGAGGCGACGCGGACGGTGCGCGTGGACTGATCAGTCGCCGCCGGCGGTCACGACGACGTCCTCCGAACGGTCGTGCTCCAACGTCCGCGCCACCGAGTCGGCAATCTCGGCGCCGAACTCCCGATCGAGGAGGAACAGCGCGAGGTCGATACCGCTGGTGACGCCGCCGGCGGTGAGGATATCGCCGTCGTCGACGACGCGGGCGTCCCGGCGGTCGGCGACGGCGGCGAGGTCGTCGTGAGCGACGTGGTGGGTCGTCGCCGGGCGGTCGTCCAGCAGGCTCGCCTCGGCGAGCACCATCGCGCCGGTGCAGACCGAGGCGACGGTCGTCCCGGCGGCGTGCAGCTTCGCGACGGCCTCGCCCAGCGTCCCGTCCGCGACGACGCGGGCGACGCCGCCCTCGCCGTCGCTCCAGCCGCCGCCGGGGACGATCAGGAGGTCGGGTTCGCCCAGCGGCCCGTCGACGCCCACGTCGAGGCCGTGGCTGGCGGTCACGCGGTCCCGTCCCTCGTGAGACACCAGCCGCACGGTCAGGTCGGCGCCGGCGCGGCGACCGTTGGAAAGCACCTCGAAGGGGCCGACGGCGTCCAGTTCGTCGAAGCCGTCGAACAGCACGATCTCAACGTCCATGCCGGGTCAGAGGGCGCGCCGAGCCGAGAGCGTTCCGGTCAGCGAAGCGCTCGCTCGCGGACCGCCGCGGCCAGGTCGGCGGGCGTCGCGGCGACGGCGTCGGCCGCCGAGAGGTCAGCGCTGTCGTCCGATTCGGAGCGGTAGCCGACGACGGTCGCACCGGCGGCGCTGGCCGACGCGACGCCGTGCGCGGAGTCCTCGACGGCGACACAGGCGTCGGGATCGGCGCCGACCCGCGCGGCAGCGTGCTCGTAGACGTCGGGGGCGGGCTTGCCCGGGCCGTCCAGGTCCTCGGCGCTGACGACCGCGGCGAAGGCGTCGCCGAGGTCGAACCGCTCGACGACGCGGTCGATCCAGTCGTGGGGCGACGAGGAGACGATCGCGGCGGGGACGCCGGCGTCGGATAGCGCCCCCAGCAGGTCGTCGAGACCAGGCAGGGGTCGCACCTGCTCGCCGTACACCTCGGCGGCGGCCTCGTCGTACAGTTCGAGGAAGCGCTCGCGGTCGACGGCGACCTCGTACTCGGCGGCGACGTGCTCGTAGATGTCCCGGTAGTTCAGCCCCGTTATCTCGCTGATTTCGGGAGCCTCCCCCTCGACGGTCGCGGGGAGAATCGCCTCGCGCTCGCGGCGCACCCAGTAGCGCTCCGAGTCGACCAGCACCCCGTCCATGTCGAACAGCACGGCGTCGGCGGGCATGGCCCCCGGTTGGCGAAGGGGGCTGAAAAGCGTGGCCCACCGCGACTTGAAGTGCGATGGCGCGGCCAGGGGAGCCATGACGGAGCCGACCCGCGTCATCGCAGGGGACTGCAGCGTCGTCCACGACCGACCCGAGCGCACGGAGTACCGCGGCCGCGTGGTGGTCGTCGTGAAACCGGACAACACCGTGTTGGTCCACGACGCCGACGGCTACCAGCCCGTCGCCTGGCTCACCCGCGCCGACGAGGTGCTCGTCGAGAGCGCCGACGGGTTCACCGTCACCGCCCGCGAGGGCGACGAGCGGCTGCGCGTGGCCGCCCACGACCCCGCCCGACACCTCCGGTACGAGGCCGGCGACGCCGGGGAACCGGTGGGACCCTGCCCGGACTGCGCCGGGACGCTGGTGCGGGTCGCCGGCGCCGTCACCTGCACCGATTGCGAGGCCCGCTACGGCCTGCCCGCGGGTGCGACGGTCCGCGACGAGCGCTGCGCCTGCGGCCTCCCCCGGCTTCGGGTCGAGCGCGGGCTGGCGCTGGACGTCTGCCTGGACCGCACCTGCGAACCGCTGGTCGAGGCCGTCGCCGAGGAGTTCGACCGCGCGTGGGACTGTCCGGACTGCGGCGCGGACCTCCGGGTGCTCCGGCGGGGCGGCCTGCTGGTCGGCTGTGACGCCTATCCGGACTGCGAGGTGGCGTACTCGCTGCCCACCGGCGTCGTCGACGGCGAGTGCGCCTGCGGCCTCCCGACCTTCGAGACGGGTGGCGGCCACCGCTGTCTCGACGGGGCCTGTCCGGGCTGACCCCGACCCGGACGAACGGAGGGCCTTTGCCCGTGGCCCGGCCACCTCCGTGTATGGACGGACGCATCGAGGACGGCGCGGTCCGGGTCGGCGGCGACGCCCGCCAGCGGTTCTACGACTCGCGGGGGTACGGCCGACCGCTCTCCGGCGACGCCCTGAAACTGGCGCCCGTCGAGGCGGCGCACCTGCTGTTCCGGGGGGACCTCGACGCGGTCGACGGGATGGACTTCCGGGCGTACTTCGCCCACGCGACCGAACGGGTCGAGCGCTTCGCGGTGCGCTTTCTGGTGTACGCCGACCTCCGCGGGCGGGGCTTCTACCTCGCGCCACCCCGCGAGGGCGACGACCACGCCGCCGAGGGCGCCGACCTGCTGGTGTTCCCCCGCGGGAGCGGCCCCTGGGACGACGCGGTGGCCTACCGCGTACGGGTCGTCGGCGAACGGGCCTCGGTCGACGCCGCGGCGCTCGCGACTGCCGCGGACGGCCCCGACGACGCCGTGCTGGCGGTCGTCGACGAGGAGAGCGACATCACGTACCTCGAACTGGCCGCGCCCGAGATCGCTGGCTCCTCGGGGTACGACCTCCCGCGAACGCCCGAGGGGGCCGTGCTCGGCGACCGCGTGCTGTGCTGGGACCCGCCCGCGGCGCTGTACGAGTCGGCGTTTTTCGGCCGGCCGCTGTCCGGCCGCGAGGGCGTCGGCGACGACGGCCTCCAGCTGTCGCTGGTCGAGGCCGCCTACCTCGCCGAGACGGGGTCGCTGTCCGTCGACGGCGGGGCCGCGGCGGTCCGCGAGCACGGCCGCCGTGTCGAGGGCGAGCGCTTCGACCGGCGACTGACCGCCTACACCGCCCTGCGGACGGCCGGCGTCGTCCCCAAGACGGGGTTCAAGTTCGGTGCGGACTTCCGCACCTACGCCGACGTCGAGAGCGTCGACGACCTCGGCCACTCGGAGTTCCTCGTGCGGGTGTTGCCGGCCGACCACGCCTTCGCGCCGCGGGACCTCGCGCTGGACGTGCGCCTGGCGGGCGGCGTCCGCAAGGAGATGGCGTTCGCGCTCGTCGACGGCGACGACGTGACGGTGCTGTCGGTGGGCCGGCTGACGCCGTAGCCCCGTGACACCGACCCCCGCGCTTCCGAACGGTTTTTGAACGCGCCGCCGCGACGGGAGAGGTATGACGCGCGACCCCGACGCCGACGCGTCAGCCGACCAGCACGCCGACCGCCCGTCGCCGGCCGGCGAGCGCTGGCGTCGGGAAGACGACCTTCGTGCAGATGGAGGTGAGCCGCGGACGGACGGAGGTGCCGACGCCGCCGGCGCCGACGAGGTCGCGCTGGACCCGTGGGGCTCCTCGTCGGTGGGCGACTACCGCAAGCTGTTCGAGGAGTTCGGCATCGAGTCGTTCGACGAGGTGCTGCCGGACGTGCCGAACCCGCACTACCTGATGCGCCGCGGCGTGATCTTCGGCCACCGGGACTACGACCCGGTCGCCCGCGCGATGCGCGAGGACGAGCCGTTCGCCGCGCTGTCGGGGTTCATGCCGACCGGCGACCCCCACATCGGCCACAAACTGGTGTTCGACGAACTCATCTGGCACCAGGAGCAGGGCGGGGACGCCTACGGACTCATCGCGGACCTGGAGGCCAACTCCGCCCGTGGGATGTCCTGGGAGGAGATCGACGAGCACGCCGAGAACTACCTCCTGAGCCTGCTCGCGCTCGGCTTCGACGCCGAGGCGGGGACGATCTACCGCCAGTCCGAAAATCGCGAGGTGCAGGACCTCGCGTTCGAACTCGGCGCCGAGGCGAACTTCTCGGAGATGGAGGCGCTGTACGGTTTCGGCGGCGAGACCAGCGTCTCGCACATGCAGTCGGTGATCACCCAGATGGCCGACATCCTCTACCCGCAACTCGACGAGCCCAAGCCGACGGTGATCCCGGTCGGCCCCGACCAGGACCCCCACGTCCGACTCGCGCGGGACCTCGCGGCGCGGGTGCGGGACTTCAAGATAACCGAGGCGTACGCGAGTTTCGAGCTGACCGACGCCGAGCGTGACCTGGTGGCCGAGGCGTACGCGGCGCTTTCCGACGACGTCGACGGCGACGTCCGCTGTGTCCACGCCGCGCAGTACCTCGCCGGCGGTCGGGCGGCCGTCGGGGTCGAGGCGGACCGACCGACCGTCGACGCCGACCCCGGGTTCGACGACCCGGCCCGTGCGGGCGCCTTCGAGAAGCTACGCAACGCCGGGATGGAGCCGCTTCGCCCGCGAGTTCGGGTGCTCGACGCCCGCGCCAGCGACGAGGCCTTCGCGGCGCTGATCGACGCCATCGACGGCGAGAAGCGAGTGTACGACGCCCACGTCGACGTGTTCGACGCGGACCGGGCGGCCGTCGAGGAACTGGCTCGCGAGGTCGAGATCGAGCATGGTGGCTACGGGTTCCGGGCGCCGTCGGGCATCTTCCACCGCTTCATGACCGGGCTGACCGGCGGCAAGATGTCCTCCTCGGTTCCGGCGAGTCACATCTCGCTGCTGGACGATCCCGAGGACGGCTACGACAAGGTGAAGGCAGCCGCGACCGGCGGTCGCGAGACGGCCGAGAAGCAGCGAGAACTCGGGGGCGAGCCCGACGACTGCCCGGTGTACGAACTGTACGCGTACCTGTTGGCCAATGCCGACGACGAGTTCGCCAAGCGAGTCTACGACGAGTGCGCCGACGGCGAGCGGCTCTGTGGCGACTGCAAGGAGCAGGCCGCCCAACTGATGGCGGAGTTCCTCGAGGACCATCAAGAAGCTCGCGAGGAGGCTCGCGAGGTGCTGGCGGACCTCGACATCCAGCTGGAGAGCAGCCGTCGCTGACGACCCCCGGCGGCGTCAGACGGGCGGCTGACGTTTCCTGACTACTTTTTGTTCGGTTTACACGGAAAAATTAAGTCGCCTCGGGACCACCGTCCGTCGATGGGTTCTCGCTCGGTCTCGGACGACGTGATGCTGTGCGCGGAGGTGCTGGGCCGGTTCGGCGTCTCCGCGGAGGCCGTCTGCCGGGGTGTCGACGCCGAGCGACCCGAAGACGCCATCGCGGCGGCGCTGGAGCGAGCGCCGTCGCGAACCGAGTTCCTGAAGCGAGCGATCAGCACGGGCCCGCGGGGCATCGACTGCCCGGCGCGGTACGCCCGCGAGACGCCCTGGAGCGCCCTCGCGGACCTGTTCGAGGCGCTTGGTTGGTCGTTCGACGCCGAGGACCGCTCCGGGCGCCCGGTCGCGGCAACGCGCAACCCCGCGGGGCCGTTCTCGGTGACGGTCGCCGACACCGAGGGTCGGCGCCGCACCGCGACCGTCGAGTACCCGGACACGCCGCTTGGCCGGTACAACCTCCCGGGGCTGCTCGCGCACGTCGAACGGCGCCTGCTGTACGGGTTCGACTGGCGGTTCGTCGCGCTGTCGGACGGCGCCGACCGCTGGCGGTTCGCCCTGGTCGAGACCGACGACCTCACCGATCTGCGGGGCACCCACGGCGATCGGATCGAACCGTTCGGTCGCCCGCTGCTGGCCCGCCACGCGCCGGTGGCCTACGGCCCGGACGCCGACCCGACGGTGTTCCCCGACTGGGCGACCGACGCCGAGGGGCGCGACGGAGCGGCCGACGCCGAGCGGTGGCCGGACACGACCGACGACGAGGGTGACGACCCCGGGAGGGACGACCCGGCGGACCCCGACGACACCGACGACCTCATCGAGTTCGTCGGCCAGGCGGGACGGCGAGACTCGATCAGCGACGACGCGGCCTCGGTCGACGACGACGCCGCAGCGACCGCGAACCCCGACGGCGGTGCGACCGTCGAGCGCGACCCTGGCGGGTTCGGTGGCGCCGAGCGCGAGGTGCTCTCCGGCGGCGCCGAGCCGGCGACAGACGACGACTCGGCGGACGACGAGGACGAGGGAGCCCCAGACGACGGAACCTGGAGCGACGGGTTCGACGACCTCTCTGGCTGGTCGACGCCGGAGGAGTCGAGCGACGACGGAGACGACGCGGGCGAGGAGGGCGAGACGGCCACTGACGCGGGCGACGCCCGCGCGCACGGCGACGATGTCGACGGCTTCTCGCTGTCGGGGTCGCCGACGACGGTCCGGTCGTCGGACGAGGACGCCGTCGCGGCGGACGACGAACCGAGCGGCCCCACCGCCGCGGAGACGTTCACCGCGGCGGCCGGCACCGTCGACGGAACGACGAGCGTCGGCGACACGACGGGCGCGTCGGCGCCGAGCGACTCCCTCGACGCGGCCGACGACGGCGACGCTGCGGCGGCGAGTGACGACGGCGGCGAGGCGAACGACGACGGCGGCGAGGCGAACGACGACGGCGACGACTTCTTCGACGGGGGGCTCGCTGGGGGTCCCGACGTCTCGCGGGTGGAGAACGACTCCTTCGGCCTTCCGGAGTCCCAGACCGACGACGAGCGCCTGCAGGCGGCGGGGGCGGCCATCGACGCCGGCGGCGGCGTCTCGGTGAAGGGGCTGCTCGACGACGACTCGTTCCTGCCGACCATCCCCGCCGAGGGGCCGACGGAGGTGCGGGTGAGCTTCGACGCCACGTTCGATCCCGCGGCGCCCTCGCCCGCCGAGACCCAGCAGTCCGAGGCCGAGGACGGGTTCGTCTGGGTCAACGCCGACCGTCTCGGCTCGGAGCCCTGAGCGGGCACCCCGCGGTCACCGCGGGACGTACACCGCGGGGCTGCGCTCGGTCGCGTAGTCGGCGTCGCGGGCGTCGACCGCGGTCCAGTAACTGCGCGGCGTCGTCCCCAGGGTGTCGGCGATGTCGGCGTAGGTCAGGAGGTTCCGGCCCTCGCGCACCAGCGAGAACGCCGCGCGGGTGTCGGGGTCGTCGAGGCTCTCGGCCCACACCTTCGTGTAGCGGTTGGGGTAGGTGATCACGAGGTGGCCGCCGGGCGCGACGCGTTCGTACAGCGCCCGGAGCGCCTCCTCGACGTCGGCGACGAAGTACAGCGTCGCCACGCAGTACACCAGGTCGAAGGTGCGCTCGACCGCCAGGTCGGGCAGCGCCTCGACGAGGAAGGTGACGTCGGCGCGAGCGCCGGCCCGGTCGCGGGTCGCCCGGACCGCCGACGGCGACCGATCCGAGCAGACCCACGGAACGTCCAGTCGGTCGGCGACGTCGAGTTCGGTCGCGGCGTGGCCACAGCCCACGGAGTAGGCCGTCTCGGGAATTCCGACGTCCTCGCAGAACGTCGCCAGGTGGTCGGCCATCGCCGCGCCGCCGACGTACGCGCCCGGCTCGCCGCCGTCCTCGGCGTAGAAGCGCTCCCAGTCGAACGCGGGAGTCTCGGCCATCGCGTCGATGGTGGGTGCCGTCGGTTAAAAGAGCCGGCTATCCGTGCAGCATCGCCTCGTACACCGCTTCGGGCGTGGGCGTCAGCTGGTCGGGGTCGACCCAGACGAACCCGTCCTCGACGTCGGGGTCGCTGCCGGCGTTCTCGTGCTCGATTGCTTCGAGGACGTCCGAGGAGGTGACGCCGTCCTCCTCGGCGACGGGTTCGACGGGCGTCTCGGCGGCGACGGCCTCGACGTGTTCGAACACCTCGTCGAGATCGCCCTCCGGCGGGGCGTCGTCGGTCGACTGGGGGTCGTAGTCGGCGGGGTCGATGTCGACGCTCCCGCTCGGCGAACTGTCGGTGCGGAACCGCTCGACCTCCTCGCGAGAGAGGCTCACGTCGTCGAGGTCGTCGAACAGCGCGGCGACGCGCCTGTCGGTCGCCTCGCCGGTCGTCGCCGTCGTCGCGCCGGCGCCGCCGTCGGTGACGACGGCCCCCGGGTCCGCGGCGTTCGCGAGGCGGTCGACGCTGGGACCCGCGCCGTCGCCGTGTTCGAAACTGGCGCCGGGGGCGCGCTCGACGTCGTCGGCCACCCGCTCGAAGGTGGCGCCGGCGCGGTCGGCCAGGGTCTCGCTGCCGTCCAGCGCACTCTGGGGTTGGGGCACCAGTTCGTCCGGGAGCCGCGCGAGTTCGTCCGCCGAGAGCGCGTCGATGTCCCGCGCGTAGGCGGCGGGCTGGTGCTCGCGCAGGAGTGGGTTGCCGTGGAACGCGAGGCGGTCACCGTACCGATCGCGGAGCCGGGAGAGACCCCGTTCCTCGACCAGAACGAACCGCCAGTGGTCGATCTCGTTGGTCAGCAGGACGAACCGCAGGTCGGTCTCGGCGAGCAACTGCTCGTTGACCGTCGCGATCAGCGCGGGGTAGTTGTCGTCGCCCAGCGGCGTATCGGGGAACGAGAAGGTCGTCCGGCGAACCTGTCCGCTCGCGGATTCGCGCACCACGAGTTCGACGGGGCCGTGGTGAGTGCCGCAGTCGGTCGCCGCGCCGGTCTCGGGGTCGCGAACCGCGAACTGACAGCCGTAGGCGCCGAACACCTCGTCGATCTGGGTCGCGGGGGCGTGGTTCCAGAACTGCTGCCGGGCGTCGATGCCCCGCGAGGAGTGAGCCAGGAGCCGGTGGGCACGCCGGTACAGCGCCGCCGGCTCCTCGCCGACCCCCTCGCGGATCGCACGACGGAGCGCCGACTCGTCCTCGTCGTCGACGCCGTGCCCGGAGCGAATCTCGCCGGGAGAGAGTCCGACCCGGCCGAGAAAGCGCACGTACTCCGTCAGGTGATCGGTCGCCTGTGCTGCCATCGCTCTATCGTACGCTCAGGGAACGCACGTTAATTAATCTTGGTATCTGTTGTAATAACCCAATCGATCACGGAGAGCTGTCCCAGAGTGGTCCCGAACGTTTATCTTCCTCGCCGTGTCAGACCGCACCATGGCGCCCGAACATCGCCACCACGATGGCGTCGGCTCCGAGTGCTCGCGGTCCATCGGGGTCGCCAGTTTCTTCTTTGGGTGCTGAGCGGTCGGTGGACTCGTCGCCCGGCGGTTCGAGGTCGATCTGGTCGACGCCCTCGTGGGCGGCGACGAAACCCACCGTGTGGCCCGCGTGGCCGACGGCAGTCGCAACGGCTATCCATCGCACCCGAGACAACCACCACAAATGCCACGAACGCTCCCCGAGGCGCAGGCGGCGGTACTCGAAGCCGCTGGCGCCGACGAGCCACGAGCAGTCGCAGAGTTCGCCGAGAGAACGGACCTCCCGCCCGAGACGGTGACCGGCGCCCTGTTCGCGCTGGAAGACGAGGGGCTGGTCGCCGTCGCGGAACGCACCGAACGGGAGGTCTCGCTTACCGCGGAGGGCGAGACGTACGCGGCCGAGGGGCTGCCGGAGGTGCGCCTGTACCGCGCCGCCGTCGACGCCGGCGCCGACGAAGCGCCCGTCTCGATGGGCGAAGTCATCGGTGCCGCGGGCCTGGAGGGCCAGGCCGTCGACATCGCGCTGTCGAACTACGCCCGGAAGGGGTACGGCGAGGTCGACGCCGGCGAGCTCAGCGCCGCCGACGCCGATCCCGACGCCGACGCCGAGGCGGCGGCGCTGTCCGCGCTCCGCGACGGCGAGACCGACCTCGACGCCGAGGTCGTCGACGAACTGGCCCGCCGCGGGCTCGCGGACGTCGCCGAGCGCACCGTTCGGTCGGCGACGCTGACCGACGACGGCGTCACGGCGCTGATGGAGGGCGTCGAGACCGCGGAGCGCGTCGATCGACTCACCTCGGACATGCTCACCACCGGCGAGTGGCGAGACGTCGAGTTCGCCGACTACAACGTCGAGGCCGAGGGGCCCGATCGGACCCCCGGCAAGGCCCACGTCCTGCGCGCGACCGCTGAGCGCGTCAAGGACGTGCTCGTCGGGATGGGCTTTCAGGAGATGCAGGGGCCACACGCCGACGCGGACTTCTGGATCAACGACTGCCTGTTCATGCCCCAGGACCACCCCGCGCGGACCCAGTGGGACCGCTTCGCGCTGGACGTCCCCCTGGCCGACGAGCCCCCGGCGGACCTCGTCGACAGCGTCGGGAGCGCCCACCGCGAGGGCGTCGGCGAGGACGGCGAGGGGTACCACTCGCCCTGGAGCGAGGAGTTCGCGCGCGAGGTCGCGCTGCGCGGCCACACCACGTCGCTGTCGATGCGGTACCTCTCGGGACTGGCCGAGGGCGAGCTGGAGCCACCGCAGCGGTACTTCAGCGTCGAGAAGGTGTACCGCAACGACACCCTGGACGCGACGCACCTGCTGGAGTTCTTCCAGATCGAGGGGTGGGTGATGGCCGAGGACCTGTCGGTGCGGGACCTGATGGGCACCTTCCGGGAGTTCTACGAGCAGTTCGGCATCACCGATCTGGAGTTCAAGCCGACCTACAACCCCTACACGGAGCCCAGTTTCGAGCTGTTCGGCGAGCACCCCGAGACGGGCGAGGTCGTCGAGATCGGCAACTCCGGCATCTTCCGCGAAGAGGTGCTGGCGCCGCTGGGGGTCGACTGTGACGTGATGGCCTGGGGGCTGGCCCTGGAGCGCCTGCTGATGCTCACTCGCGGCTTCGAGGACATCCGGGACGTCCACGGGACACTGGTCGACCTCGACTTCCTGCGGTCCGAGGAGGTGGTGTACTGATGCCCACCGTCGACATCGACTACGACGACCTCCGCGAGCTGACCGGCCACGACGAGAAGAGCGACGACGAACTGGAGTGGGACCTGTTCAACCTCGGCATCGAGTACGAGGGCGAGACCGACGACGGCAAGGCCAAACTGGAACTCGAGTCGGACCGCCTCGATCGGCTCTCCGTCGAGGGGATGGCGAGGTCGCTGCGCTACCAGTACGGGGACGACCGCGGCGTGGCGATCCCGTCGACCAACGACGCCGACTGGACCATCCGCGTCGAGGGGGTCCCCGACCAGCGCCCGTACGTGACCGGCGCGGTCGTGCGCGGGCTGGACCTGGACGAGGCGACGCTGGACTCGATCATCCAGCTGCAGGAGAAACTCCACGCGACGATGGGCCGCAAGCGCGCGAAGGGCGCCATCGGCATCCACGACCTGACGATGCTGAAGGGCCGCGAGGCGCCGGACGCCGACGCGGAGCCGAGTGGGGCGGAGACCGACCAGCGAGACGACGGCACCGCGAGCGTGGCGACGGCCAAGACGATTCGGTACACCGGCATCGACCCCGACGGGGACCGGTTCGTCCCGCTCGACGCCGACCGCGAGATGACCCCGGCGGGCGTCCTCGCCGACCACCCCACCGGCGAGACCTACGCCGACATCGTCGCCGACTACGACTCGATGCCGGCCATCTACGACGACATCGGGCTGTTCTCGTTCCCGCCGGTGATCAACGGCCGGCGAACCGAAGTCACCACCGACTCGCGTGACCTGTTCGTCGAGATGACCGGCACCGATCAGTGGACCATCGACAGAATGCTGAACATCGTCTGCTACGCGCTGTCGGCCCGCGGCGGCACCGTCGAGGAGGTCCGCGTGGACTACCCCGACGCCGACGTGTACGCCGACGACCGCGTCGAACTGGTCGAACCGGGCGTCGACCTCGTTCGGCCGGACCTCTCGACGACCGAGAAGACCGTCACCCACGACCGGATCGAGTCGCTGTTGGGCATCACGCTCGACCCCGAGGAGGTCGTCGACCTCGCCGAGCGCTCGGGCCTGGACGCCGAGCGGACCGAGGTCGGCGACGACGAACTGGCCTACGAGGTGACCGTGCCGCCCTACCGCGTCGACGTCCTCCACCCCCTGGACGTCGTCGACGACGTGGGCCGGGCATACGGGTTCAACGACCTCACGCCGCGGTATCCGGAGGTCGGCACCGTCGGCGGCCGCCACGAGCGCTCCCGTCTGGAGCGGGCGGTCCGGGAGACGCTGGTCGGCGTCGGCTTCGAGGACACGCTGAACTTCCACCTCACCGGCCGCGCGGACAACTACGACCGGATGAACGTCGCTCCCGACGACGACGTGCTCGGCGGCGGCGAGGCGCCGCGGATCACCGAGCCGTACAGCGAGGACTACGGCGTCGTCCGGACCTGGGCGCTGCCGTCGCTGTGTGCGGTGCTGGGCAACAACACCCACCGCAGCTACCCCCAGCATCTCGCGGAGGTCGGCCTGGCGACAGAGGTCGACGAGTCGGAACCGACCAACGTCGCCGAGCGACGGACGGTCGCGGGCGTCGTCGCCGAGAACGGCGCCTCCTACGAGGACGCCCGCTCGCGGCTGCGCGCCGTCGCCCGCAGCTTCGGCGCCGACTTGGAGACGCCCGCCACCGAACACCCGTCGTTCCTCGACGGTCGCTGTGCCGAGGTCGTCCTCGACGGCGAGTCGGCGGGCGTGGTGGGCGAACTCCACCCCGAGGTCATCGTCGCCCACGACGTCGAGGTGCCCGTCGCGGCCTTCGAGTTCCGCCTGGACGCGCTGGCGGACTGAGCCACTCGGCGGGGCCTCCGGTGGCGGTGCCGTCGGGACAGCCGAGGCGCCTTGGGACCGCCACCACCCCGCGACCGCACCGCAGCCACATCCTCCCCAGCCGACTCCGTCGCTCCCGCGGATCGCTCCGTCGTCCCTCGCACGTCGGTCTGGCGCGCGGTCGCGCAGGCAGAACTGCGCGACCGCGAGTCAGCGCGCGCCGGGGAGTTTCGATCGGTGCGGTGGCGCGCGGCGAGCGAGCGAAGCGCTGCGAGCGCGCGAGGGGCGAGTGAGCGCCGCCGGCGCGAACGAGGCGGCTGGGGAGGACGTGGATCGGTGTGCTCGGGGAGCGAAGCCCTGGATCGGTCTGATCGAGAGCGCGGGACGTAGCGCGGTGCGATCGCGAGAGCCGAAGAGTGGCGACGGCCGGGAACCGAACGCTCCCCGGATCGGTTACAGCGCCTCGCGGTAGGCGTCGAGCGTCGTCTCGACGTCCGCCTCGGTGTGGGCGTAGGTCAGGAACTGCGCCTCGAACTGGTTCTGCGAGAGGAGGACGCCCTCCTCGCGCATCTGCGGGCGGAACACGCGCCGCCAGCGGTCGGTCTCGCCGTCGGCGACGTCGCCACCGGTCTTCGGGCAGTGGTCGTACCGCGGGCAGTCGGGATTCTGGCGACAGCCCGCCTCACACCCCCCGTCCAGGTCGTCGGGCCCGTCGCGGGTGAACAGCACCTTGAACATCCCGTCGGTGCCGGCGACGGTGTACTCCGGGGCCTGCTCGGCGACGATCTCGGTCAGGCCCTCCCGGAGTTGCCGGCCGAGGTCGTGGACGTGCTCGTGGACGTCGTGCTCGGCGGCGTAGCGCAGCGACTCCAGGCCCGCCGCCATCGTCACGGGGTGGCCCGAGAAGGTGCCCGCCTGGAACACCTCGCCGGAGGGGGTGAACTCCTCGATGAGTTCCGCGCGGCCGCCGATGGCGCCGACCGGGAACCCACCGCCGATCAGTTTGCCGAACGTCGTCACGTCGGGGGTGATGCCGTACTTCGACTGGGCACAGCCCAGCCCGCCGACGCGGAAGCCGGTGATCACCTCGTCCCACATCAGCAGCGCGCCGTGGTCGGTACACAGATCGCGCAGCGTCTCGTGGAACCCCTCGACCGGCGGGACGATGCCGACGTTCGCCAGGATGGGTTCGACGAGCACGCCCGCGATGTCCTCGCCGTGCTCCTCGAACACCTCGACGGCGCGGTCGGCGTCGTTGAACGGGATCGGCAGGGTGTGTTTCGCGAAGTCCGCGGGGACGCCGGGGCTGGAGGGGTGGGGGTGGTCGGCGTCGCCCTCGACGAGCGTCGACTCCTGGGCGCCGTGGTAGCCGCCCTGCATCACGACGATCTTGTCCCGCCCGGTGTAGGCCCGCGCGAGTCGCACCGCCGAGACCGTGGCCTCGGTGCCGCTGTTGACGAACCGCAGCATCTCGACGCTGGGGACGTGCCTGGCGACGAACTCGGCGTGCTCGACCTCGATTTCGGTCGGCAGGCCGTACATCGGACCCTGGGAGACGTGGCGCTGGACCGCCGAGACGACCGGCTCGGGCAGGTCGTGGCCGTACAGCAGCGGCCCCAGCCCCATCACGTAGTCGACGTAGCGGTTGCCGTCGACGTCGATGACGTGGCCGCCGTCGCCGCGCTCGACGAACTCGGGGTACGGTTCGACCGCGGCCCGCACCGCGGAGTTGACCCCGCCCGGCAGCACCGACAGCGCGCGGTCGTACAGCTCCCGCGAGCGTTCGCTGGTCATGCGTCGGGCTTCGGCGCGAGGCGACAAAGGCCTGACGAGACCCACCTCGCCGCTCACTCCTCGGTGGCGAGGTCCCGGTCCGAGCCGACCAGCAGCCCCTCTTGGAGCGTCCGGAGGACCCGCGGCCAGGTCTCTGCGTCGGCACGGGCGTAGGCGCCTGGCGTGCCGCCGAGGTGGAACCGGAACCGACCGTCGCCGGCGACGGTCCGGTCGCCGACGGGGAGATACGGGACGGAGATGCCGTGGCCGGCGCCCTCCGCGACGACGTGCTCGTGGGGGTGGGGGTAGTCGGCGTCGTCGAGGCGGCCGAGCAACCGCTCGGCGAAGGCGGTGCTGGGCCACAGTGCGTCGTCGTCGCCGGACACCAGCAGGATCGGGCCGCCGACCTCGGCGACGGGCAGCGCGGCGGCCTCGCGGCAGTCCACGTCGGCGTCGGCCAGTCCCCCCGCGTACGCCATCGAGAGGTCGTTCGGGCGACCGAGCAGGAGGTTCGCGAGGAGTTTCAGCGTGTCCGTCCACCCCCACCGGAACGGGACGTACGGCGTCGGCTCGCCGCGCTCGCTCCAGGCCGAGGTTCCCCCCGAGAACTCCCGGGACAGCCCCTGGAAGCGGTGCGAGCCGGGGACGACCGCGACGACCGTGCGGACGGCGTCGGTCCGCGCAGCCACCTGAATCGCCGCCTCGGTGCCGCGCGACACACCCAGCGCCCCCAGCGGGTCCGCGCGGACGGCGTCGTGGTCGGACAGCCACGCGACCGCGTCGTCGAAGTACGCCAGTGGAATCTCCACGAGCTCGTCGGGCAGTCCGGGTGCGTCGAAGTACGCCAGCGCGAGCACGGCATACCCCCGGGAAGCCAGCAGCGACGCTCGCGGGCCCGTTGGCACCCCGCCGCCGGACCCGCCCAGCAGGAGGACGCCGGGATGGGGGCCGTCCCCGGGCGGGACCAACAGCTCGCCGACGAGTCGGTCGTGCTCGACCGCGACGCTCTCGACGCCCGCGGCCTCGGCCCGGCGCTCGCAGGTCGCCGTCGCGACCACCTCCCCGTCGACGCGCGCCGAGAGCCGCGTCGTCGGCGGGTCGACGTCGGCCCCCGGTGCGGGGTCGGCGAACTGGAACAGTCCCATCGGGCGGACGCCGTCGTAGGCGCCGTCGACCGGCGCGGCGGTCCCGGGGTCGACGACCCCGTCGTCGTCGGCCACGAACGTGGCCGCCCCGCGCCAGGTGCCGCTCGCCAGGGCGGAGACGGCCGTCAGCGTGACGCGCCGACCGGGGTCGAACCCGCGGGCGTCGACCTCCAGCACCTCGTCGACCAGCGCGCGCCCAGGACGGACCGACAGCGACGGGGTCACGCGGCGGCCCCTCCGGCGCGCGCTGGCGCGGATCGGCAGACTGCGCGGCGATGGGGTGCGCGGCTGGCGGGCGGCGACATACGCGACCAACGGGCGGCGACCACTAAGAACTGCGGGTGGTCGAGGGGTGGTCGCGCTCGGGTGCGCGGACCCGAGAGAGCACGAGTTCGTCGAGCGCGTCCCGGACGTCGGCGTCGTCGACGTTCAGGGCGCAGCGTTCGAGGACGGCGCTGCGGGCACCGCCGATCATCGTCGCCACCGCCTCGGGATCGCAGTCGCTGAACGCACCGGTCTCGACGCCCTCCCGGACCGTCTCGGCCAGCGCCGCGTGGACGTCCGCGTCGAACGCCGACAGCGCCTCGCGGAGCCGTTCGTGGCGCTCGGCGCGCGCGTACAGCTCCATGTAGGCCGGCACCAGCGCCTCCGCGTCGGGGTCGGTGAGGCCGACGGTCCGCTCGAGCAACGCCCGGAGTCGGACGCGCGGGTCGTCGCTGGCGGTCAGCAGGAACTCCGCGAGGCGGTCGCGCTCGTACTCGACGAACGCCGCCGCCAGCCCCGCCGGCCCGTCGTACTCTCGGCGCAACAGGTCGCCGGCGACGTCGGCCTCGCGGGCCACCGCGGTCAGCGTCAGGTCGACGAACCCCTCGCTGGCGAGCACCCCGCGAGTCGCCTCCATGATGTCGTGTTCGGTCGCCGGCGTGATCGATCCCATCGGTCCCCGTCGAACGCACCGTCAGTCGCCAGTACAAAAGCCTTCACGGCCGATACTTTCGATACTTTGGTGTTTTGGCCACGGATTTCGAACTTTCCGAACCGCTTCGGAGGGCGCCACCGCCGGTGGCGGTCAGACCGCGTCCGCCCCGGTGTCGCCGGTGCGAATCTGCCGGACGGCGGCGACGTCGAACACGAACACCTTGCCGTCGCCCTTCTGGCCCGTGTGTGCGGCCTCGGCGATGGCGTCGACGACGTCCTCGGCGGGGACGTCGGCGACGACGCACTCGACTTTCGCCTTCTGGTGGAGGTCGACGGTGTACTCCTCGCCGCGGTACTGGCTCGTCTTCGCCGGCTGGCTGCCCCGCCCCGAGACCTCCGTGACCGTCAGCGAGGGTGCGCCGACCGCCGCCAGCGCCTCCTTGACCGCCGAGAGCTTGTCGGGACGAACGATCGCCGTCACCATCTTGACGTCGTCGGTGTCGCTCATCTACTCGTCCCCCCCGCCGTCGGCGCGGACCTCGCCGCCGACGGTGCCGCCGTCGGCGACGGTCGGTTCGCCGCCCGACTCGATCGTGAACTCGGGGTACGCCGAGACGCCGTGTTCGCCCTGGTCGAGACCGGTCTCCTCCTCGTCCTCGTCGACGCGGAGGCCGAAGACCGACCCGATGAGCCCCAGGGCGAGCATCGTCGTGAGCACGCCCCAGGTGCCGACCACCAGGACGCCGGCGACCTGCATCGCCAGCTGCGCGAGCGAGAAGCCGGCGACGTCGAAGAACGGGATCAGCAGCGTGCCGAGAAAGCCCGCCGAGCCGTGAACCGCGAACACGCCACAGACGTCGTCGATCTGTAGCGAGTCGACGACCCAGCGGTACACCAGCGGCGTCTGCGCGCCGCCGATCAGCCCGATGACGAGCCCGCCCCACCAGGTGACGTGTGCGCAGGCGCCGGTGATCGCGACGAGTCCGGCCAGCAGGCCGTTCGCGGCGAACAGCGGGTCGGGCTTGCCGTCCTGGAGCGTGGTGACAATCGTCGAGGCGATGGTGCCCGCGCCCATCGCGAGGGTGGTGTTCAGCGCCACCCGGCCGAGCGCGGCGCCCTCGAAGGCCAGACTCGACATCGCCCCGTCGTCGCCGACCGACAGCGCCGTCGCCTGCGTCCCGACGTTGAACCCGTACCAGCCAAAGGCGAGCACGAGCGTCCCGAGCACGGCCAGCAGCATCGAGTGGCCGGGGATCGGGTGCGCGGTGCCAGAGTCATCGAACCGACCCTTGCGGGGACCGACCATGTACGCCGCGGTCAGCCCCGCGATGCCGCCCAGCGCGTGGACGATGGTCGCGCCGGCGAAGTCCTTGTAGCCGACCCCGCCCAGCGCCTCGCCGAGGTAGCCCGACGACGAGAGGAGCCCGTCCCCACCCCACGCGAGGCCGGGCAGCACCGGGTAGATCACCGCCACCATCACGACCGTGAACGCGACGTACGCCGAGAACCTCATGCGCTCAGCGATCGCCCCGGAGACGATCGTCGCGGCGGTCATCGCGAACACGGCCCCGAACAGCCAACTGATCCAGGCCGGCGACGCGTCCCCCGGCGCGCCGAGGTGGCCGAAGGCGCCGCCGAGATCGACGGCGACGCCGCCGGTGGTCGCCTGTCCGACGACCGCCGTCACGGCGGCGCCGACGAGGAAGAACACCAGCACGCCCAGCGACCAGTCCATCATGTTCTTCATCACGACGTTGGCGGTGTTCTTCGCCCGCACCTGCCCGGCCTCCAGCAGCGCGAACCCGGGCTGCATGAAGAAGATCATGAACGACACCACGAGCACCCAGATCCAGTTGACGCTGTTGGCGATGTGTTCCGCCGGCGTCGCCTGGAGCACTAGCGGGTCCACGGACACCACCCTGCTTCGCCGCCCCGATTGGAATCTACGCGATCGTCCAGCGATATGGAATTTCTAACCATATTGTTTCGCTCTGTTCGTTCTAGCGGCCCGTATTGAGGGCTAATAACAGTTAGCGTGACCGAATGTCCGAAAATGACTGCGGCAATTCGGACATCCGTCAGATACATACCCATACTAATACACTCGATACAATATTAGGACTGGCGCGCGCGAAGACGCAGGCACCGCTCCCCGCGGGCGATTTCTGGGGCACGCAACGGACGACGACGAGCCTCGGCGCTCAGAGCCGGGCCGCGACATCCTCGGCGAAGTAGGTCAGGATCAGGTCCGCGCCGGCGCGCTTGATCGACAGCAGCGACTCCTCGGCGACCGCCGCCAGGTCGAGCCACCCTTTCTCGGCGGCGGCGTGGAGCATCGCGTACTCCCCGGAGACGTTGTACGCCGCGACCGGGCGGTCGAATTCCCGGCGGACCTCGCTCACGACGTCGAGATACGGCAAGGCGGGCTTGACCATCAGCACGTCCGCCCCCTCCGCGACGTCCAGTGCGACCTCCCGGCGGGCCTCGCGGGCGTTGGCGGGGTCCATCTGGTAGTGCCGGCGGTCGCCGAAGGCGGGCGCGCCGTCGGCGGCGTCGCGGAACGGCCCGTAGAACGCAGACTCGTACTTCGCGGCGTAGCTCATCACCGGCACGTCGGCGTGGCCGCCCTCGTCCAGCGCGTCCCGGATGGCGCCGACCATGCCGTCGACCATCCCGCTGGGCGCGACCATGTCCGCGCCGGCGTCGGCGTGTGAGACGGCGATCCGTTCGAGCAACTCCAGCGTCTCGTCGTTGGCGACGGTCAGCCCCTCGCCCTCCCGGGCGCCCGGTTCGAGGACGCCACAGTGGCCGTGCTCGGTGTACTCACAGAGACAGACGTCGGTGATCACGTAGGCGTCGGTCTCAGCGCTGACCGCCCGCGTGGCCCGCTGGATCACGCCGTCCTCGGCCCAGGCCCGCGAGCCCCGCTCGTCTTTCCCCTCGGGGACGCCGAACAGGATGACGGCCTCGACGCCCGTCGCCAGGACCTCCTCGACGCGGGCGACCGCGTCGTCGACGGGGACGCGCTCGTGGCCGGGCATCGTCTCGATCGGCTGGCGCTCGTCGGCGGTCGCGTCGACGAACACCGGGGCGATCAGGTCGCTGGCCGAGAGACTCGTTTCGCTGACCAGATCGCGGACGCCGTCGGCGCGCAGGCGGCGCGGGCGCTGTCGTCGGTCCATGCCCGTGGCTGGGGTCTTCGCGGAGGTAACGGTTGCCATCCGCGGGCGCGCCGGTCACTCCGTCGTGCGGAACGCGCGATCGCCGGCGTCGCCCAGACCGGGGACGATGAACCCGTCGTCGTCGAGGCGGTCGTCGATCGAGACCGTCAGCAGGTCCGCCTCGGGGAACCGATCGCCGATCCGCAACAGGCCGTCGGGCGCCGACACCGCCGAGAGGACGATCAGGTTCTCGGGGTCGGCCGCGGCGGCGTCGGTGACGTGGTCGAGGACGGCGCTCATCGTCGACCCCGTCGCGAGCATCGGGTCGGCGACGATGACGGTGTCCTCGGCGGTGATCTCCGGGAGTTTCACGTAGTCGATGCCGATCGGGAAAGTGCCGTCGTCGTCGCGGCCGGACTCCTCGTCGCGGGACGCGGAGATGACCCCCTGTCGAGCCCGGGGGAACGCCTTCAGCAGCCCCTCGACGAACGGCGTCGCCGCCCGGAGGACGTTGACGATGACGACATCGTCCAGGCCCTTCACGCGCTCGCCCATCGTCGTCTCCAGGGGCGTCTCGATCTCGACGTACTCCGTCTCCATGCGACCGTCGATGATCTCGTAGCCGCAGATGCGGCCGAGTTTCACCAGCCCCTTTCGGAACGCGACCTGCTCGGTGTCGACAGAGCGCAGGTCCGAGAGGGTGTCTTTCGCCAGCGCGTGGGTGACGAGGTACGCGTCGTCACGGTCCTCGATGGTCATATTCGAGGAACGAAAGACCGCCCCGAGAAGCTATCGGTTGGGACGCACCTCGGCGCGAGTCGTCGCGTTCTGTGCCCGGATTCGCACCGTGTCGCCAGCGACGGCCACGGAGATCGCATCGAGGAACGCGTCCTCCCCGGCACAGACGGCGACGACGGTCCCGTCGGTACCGCATATCTCGACGGTGCCGTGGGCCAGTTTCCAGCGATCACCCTCTCGCGTGGCGCGCTCCGAGAGGTACCCCCGAAACGCGTTCTCGAACTCGGACGCGTTCGCCGCGTCGTCCCACGTCGTGATCCAGACGTGCCCACGCGTCCCGTTCCGGACGAGCGACAGTCGGGTGTCGTTGCCCCAGCCGTCGGCACCAGTCGCCGCCGTGTCGGGGGACAGCTCGGTCTCCAGGAGGACCCTGACGAACAGCTCTCCCATCGTCGCCGACCGACGAGTCCGCGCCCACTCGTCCGCGACCGAAACCGACAGCGGACGCACCGGCTCGCTCCCCGGTTCGAGCCCGTGGAGCAACTCCTCGGTCGTCCGTGGTGGATCGTCGTACACCGCGCCGAGCGCGGCCGGGTCGTCGACGCGGCCGTCGAGGTAGCGGTAGCCGTAGTGGTGGCCGCTCAGGAGGTACTGTTGGAGCCCGCTCGCGTTGCGGTAGGATGCGGCGGTGAGCCGATCCGGTGGCGTCCCGGCATCGACATGTCGCTCCCAGTACGCCTGCTCGACGTAGGTCGCCCCACCCTCGTACAGCGCCCAGACGACCATCGCACCGTCACCCGGCTGGCTGGCGTTGTCGGAGACGCTGCTCGCGACGCGATCCGGGGCGTTCGCGCGGGTCTGGAGCAAGTGTGTGTACTCGTGGCTGAGCGTCCCCTCGAATCGGGACGGGTGGTCGAGCAGCGCTCGACTCACGACGATCGTCCGCTCGCCGCTCACCTGTGCCAGCGCGCGTCCGGACTCGTTCGGGGCGAAGAGGCCGATCGCCTGGAAGAACGGTGGTGACTCTCCGGACCCTCCAGCGACGTTCGAGCCGTTTTCGATCACGACGTTCACGTCTTCGAGGTCCTCCGCCCCGGTGAGCGTCTCGACGCGGGTCAGGACCTCGTCGGGATCGGCTGGCAGGCGATCGTCGGATCGAACTCCGTCGGCGTCACCGGCGGGGCCAGCGTCCTCACCGGCGGCGGTGAGTAACTCCGTCACGAGTGGCACCGCGACGATCAGCGCGATCGCGAGGGCGACGGTGAGCGCCGTTCTGTGTCTCTCGTTCATGTATTGGTGAGTCAAAAAGTGAGTGGCACCGAGACGACGTCCGTCCCGGTGGGAGAGTGTCTCCTCGTCTACAGCAGGTCCTTGCAGTCACAGCCCGAGGCACCGATGCCACCGCTGGGCGTCCCGCCGAAGTAGGTCTTGTCGCTATCACCGTCCACACCGGAGCTACCGCCGGTGCCACCGCTGCTGGAGCACTCGCCAGGATCACCGCGGGCGTAGGCGTCTCTGTCGTCGTCGTCACAGTCACCGAACTGCACGCTGACGTCCGACGCGTCGTCGAACGGCTGGTCAGCCGGCTGCTCTGCCGAGACCGGAACGCCACCGGCGACGAGCGCCAGGGCGACCGCGGTCGCCAGAATCGTCGTTCGCAGGGTATCGAACATTGCGCTCGGATTTGGACGGACCGAGCACCTACCCTCAGCGGATCGAAGACTGTTCAGTCGGTGAGCTTAAAAAGTATCCCGGGTGGAAACTGATGCTCAGTAGTTGAGGTCCTTGCAGTTACAGCCCCCAGCGCCGATGCCGCCACCGGGTGTCCCCGTTCCGCCGTACCCCGAGGAACCGCCGCTGACGCTGCCACCGCCACCACCACCACTTTCCTCGTCGTCGTCGAAGCTGACGCTGACGTCGGGACTGTCCTCCGAGCCGAGTTCGGCGGTGTCGTCCAGCGGCTGGTCGCTGGTCTCTGCTGCAGAAACGGGCACGCCGCCAGCGACGAGCGCCAGAGCGATCGCCGCCACAAGGATTGTCGTTCGGATGGTATCGAACATTGCAGCCGAGGGAAGGCGGCGGGCAAACCTACCCTCACCGCTTCGACACTCTGCCAATCGATGAATTTATACTGATATGCCCGAGCCGGGCAAGAGACATTTACGTGTTCGCACCGAACCGGTGGGTCAGATGGAAGAGAGCATCGCCGGGTTCAGGGTTCGGGGCACCTGGGCGGAGGTCGTCGAACACGGCGAGCGCGTCACCCGAGCCCTGGAGACCGCGGGGGTCCACGAGGACGAGGAGTTCGCCGCCGCCTTCGAGGAGTGGGACGAGTGGCGCCCGAAGGCCCACGAGCGCATCGACGACGACATCAGCGAGAAGACCGCCGAACAGGCGAGCGTCGGCGAGGGGACGGGCGAGCAGAAGGGGAAGGAACCGGACGACGACCTCCAGACCGCCGGGGAGAAGCTCACCGAATCGTACGACAAGCTCTCCGACGGCGACGACGAGGGCGCCGTCGAGCGCTGGAGCGAGTCCATCGGCTACGTCGCCCGTGCCGCCGACTCCGCGAGTCGGAAGGCGCTGCGGAAGGTCGAAGACACCGTCTACCGCCATGTGATGACCCAGCTGGCGCCGTACTACTTCGACAACGAACTGGTCAGCGCCAACATCCAGCAGGGCGGCGACGAGGCGGAGTTCGTCCTGGAGGTCAACGTCAACGACGAGTCGCTGAAGGGCGAGGTCGCCGACAGCCTCTACGAGTACGAGGACACGGTCGACCGCTGGCAGATCGACACCGAACCCGACACCGAGACCGTCGAGGCCGCCGAGGGTGTCGACGCTCCCGAACCGGAAGGTCGTCCGCGCTCGCCGGAGTCCGATCGTGGGGATGGGAAGTAGCGAGGCGCTCGCCACGCGAGCGCCTCGAAGCGGAACGGCGACCGTAGGGAGCCGTGGAGCAGTAGCGAGACGCGCTCCGAGCGCAGCGAGGAGCGGGTCTCGGAATGGCGAGCGGCGAACGGAGTGAGCCGTGAGCAGCGAGACGTGAGCGAAGCGAGGAGCGCGTCTCGGAAATGCGAGCGGCGAAGCCGCGAGCAGTGATTGCCCGAGCGACACGACCCCACGACACCGCACATCCCACCGCCGGCGGGTACTCCGAACGGTACCCTTTCGTAGCACCACGGCAAACGGGGGCCACGATGGTCGCCACCGCGACGCTCGCGACGTTGCTCGTCGCCGCTCTTGCGAGTCTGTTCATGGCCTGGGCGATCGGCGCCGGCTCCTCGGGGTCGACGCCGTTCGCCCCCGCGGTCGGCGCCAACGCCATCTCGATCATGCGGGCCGGGTTCGTCGTCGGCCTGCTGGGCTTCCTGGGTGCGGTGTTGCAGGGGCAAAACGTCACCGAGACCGTCGGACGGGGGCTGGTCCTGTTCCCCGACGGCGGCGGGCTGTCGGCGCCCGCGGCGGTGATCGGGCTGGTGACCGCCGCCGCGCTGGTCGCGGCGGGCGTGTTCCGGGGGTACCCGATCGCGACCGCGTTCACCGTCACCGGCGCCGTCGTCGGCGTCGGCCTGGCGATGGGGGGGAACCCGGCGTGGCCGAAGTACCGCCAGATCGTCGCGCTGTGGGTCGCCGTGCCGTTCGTCGGCGGCGGGTTGGCGTACGCCACCGCGCGACTGCTGCGCGCCGAGGGGGTCCCCGAGGAGGTCCTGGTGCCGGCGATGGGCGGGGTCGTCGGTGCGGTCGTCGCGAACCTGGAGTTCCTGCTGCTGGGCCCGCCCGGCGAGGCGACGTCGCTGGCGGGGCTGGCGGGCGCTCGGCTGCCGGTCGAGGGGGTCACGGGCGTGGCCGTCGCGTCGCTGGTCGTCGCCCTCGTCGTCGCCGCCGTCCTCGCGCAGGACCTGCGGAGCGATCCCGCCGCCGGGCAGCGACACTTCCTGCTGGCGCTCGGGGGACTGGTCGCGTTCTCGGCGGGCGGCAGTCAGGTGGGGCTGGCGATCGGCCCGCTGTTGCCGCTGGTCGAGTCCGGCGGTGCCGGCGGCGTCGACGTCCCGCTGCTCGCCGTGCTAGTCGGCGGGGGGCTGGGGCTGCTAATCGGGTCGTGGACCGGCGCGCCGCGAATGATCAAGGCGTTGAGCCAGGACTACTCGTCGCTAGGGCCCCGGCGGTCGATCGCCGCGCTGATCCCCTCCTTTCTGGTCGCTCAGACGGCCATCTTCTTCGGCGTCCCCGTCTCGTTCAACGAGATCATCGTCTCGGCGATCGTCGGGAGCGGCTACGCCGCCGGCGGCAGTTCGGTGTCCCGTGCGAAGATGGGCTACACCGCGCTGGCGTGGGTCGGGTCGCTGGTGCTGTCGATCGTCGTTAGTTTCGCGGCCTTCGCCGCACTGGACGCCGCCCTGCTCTAGGAGTCCGAGACCGTCTCGGGGGACTCGCCGTCGCTCTCCTCGTCGGTCTCGCCGGCGGCCTCGACGGGGTCGACCGCGGGCTCTGCGGTCAGTCGCGCCTCGGTGATCCGGGTGTTCTCGACGCCCTCGACGCGGATGGTCAGCCCGTCGTACTCGATGACCTCCCCCTCCTCGACGAGGCGACCGGCGCGGTTGAAGATGAACCCGGCGATGGTCTCGAACTCTTCGCCCTCCGGGAGTTCGATGTCCATCGCGTCGTTGACCACCTCGATGTTCACTTCGCCCTTGACCAGCACCTCGCCGTCGTCGATCTCCTCGATCGGTTCCTCCTCCTCGCCCTCGAGAATTTCGCCGACGATCTCCTCGATCATGTCCTCCATGGTGATCAGCCCCTCCGTCGTGCCGAACTCGTCGATGACGATCACCATGTGCATCCGGTTCTCGCGCATCTCGGACATGAGTTCGTCGACGTTCTTCGACTCGGGGACGTGGAGGGTGGGCTGGATGAGGTCATCCAGTTCGAGGTCTTCCCCGACCTCACCGTAGTTGCGGTCCCGGACGAGGTCGCGGATGTGGACGACGCCGATGACGTTGTCCAGTTCGCCCTCGTAGACGGGGATGCGAGCGTGGCCCGACTGGATGCACTTCTGCATCGCCTCCTCGATGGAGGCGTCCGCGGAGACGGCGGTCATGTCCAGTCGCGGGGTCATCACCTCCTTGGTGATGGTGTTGTTGAACCGGAAGATGCGCTGGAGCATCGCCCGCTCGTCCTCCTCGATGACCCCCTCGCGTTCGCCGGTCTTGATCATGTCCTGAATCTCGTCGCGGGTGACGTACGACGACTCGATCGAGGCCCGCCCGCCGGTGATCTTGTTGACCAGGCGAGTGAGGTAGTCGAACAGGACGATCAGCGGCATCAGCAGGTACTCCGAGACCTTCAGCGGGCGCGCGATCGTCAGCGCCCACGACTCGGTGTTCTCGACGGCGTAACTCTTGGGCGCGCTCTCGCCGAACAGGAGCACGAGGGCGGTGATCCCGAACGTCGCGATGGCGACGGCCTGGCCCTGGCTGACGTAGAAGGCCAGCAACCCCGTCGCGATGGAGGACATCGCGATGTTGACGATGTTGTTCCCGACGAGGATCGTCACCAGCAGGCGGTGGGGGTTGGACTTCAGCTGTTCGACCGTGTCCGCTCCCGGTCTGCCCTCCTCGACCATCGCCTCGATGCGGTGTTTCGCCAGCGAGAACATCGCGATCTCCGAGGACGAGAAGAACCCAGAGAGGGCGAGCAAGACGAACAGCACGAAGACCCCAACCGCGGTGAAGACCTCCACGCTGACCGTCACCCCGAATCCGACGCCGACACCGGACCCCGACGCCGCCACGAGAGACTCAAGCGCTGCCATCACCAGTCAGGGTAGCCACGCCTGGTGTATAACGCTTTTCAGAGCGGCAGGGGGGCCGGACCGCGGCGGTGCCGCGAGCGGTGGCCTTACGCCGGGCGAGACCGAACGGTGGACCATGAGCGACCCGTCGATGACCCTGTACCGACTGCAGGCCTGCCCGTTCTGCGAACGCGTCGTTCGCGTCCTCGACGACCTCGACCTCGAGTACCAGTCGCGGTTCGTCGAGCCGATGCACTCCGAACGCAACGTCGTCCAGCGTCTGACCGGCAAGCGAACGGTGCCCGCGCTGGTCGACGAGGAGACCGGCGTGACGATGTCCGAGAGCGCGAACATCGTTGAGTACCTGGAGAACACCTACGGAGAGACGGAGGAACGGCGAGGGGGCGACGACTGATGGCCGAACTCGACTTCGACGTCGTCGAGCTGCCCCCCGCGGACGCGCCCGACGTCGGCGAGACTGCGCCGGACTTCACCCGCCCGCTGGTCGACGCGGAGTTCTGGGAGGACCGCTCGCTGTCGGACCTGACCGACGAGGGGCCCGTGCTGCTGGTGTTCACGACGATGGACGGCGCGTTCCCGGCGACGTACACCTGGAACGAACTCCGCGACCGCGCGTTCGAGGCCGACCACGACGTGCAGGTCGTCGGCTGCTCCATCTCCGATCCGTACTCCCACAAGCGCCTGCTCGCCGAGCGGGGCATCGACTACCGCCTGTTCTCCGACCCCGACGCCGGCGTCGCCGAGGCCTTCGGCATCGCCCACGAACTCGACGGGATGGCCGGCGTCACCGAGCCACGGCCCGCCACGTTCCTGCTGGACGAGGACCGCACGGTGCGGTACAGCTGGGTCGCCGCCGAGTGGCCCGACTTCCCCGACTACGACGAGCTGGCAGAGGCGGTCGCCGAGCACTGCTGAACGGCTCCAGTTGGGCGATCGCTTCTGCCTCCGAACGTCGGGCGTGAGATGCCCCACACCACTGGAGCGTCTGACCAGACCGCACAGAAATCCCACCCGCGCTCGCTCCGAACCGGCTCCGCATTCGACGACACTACTCCGAAATCCCTCCCGCGCTCGCGGTCGCTGTGCAGGATATCTGTCGCTCGCTGCGCTCGCTCCGGATAGTGGCCCGCGCAGCGACTCCCCGGTGGCGCGAGCGCGGGACCCCTTTCAGTCCTGCCCACCGCGACCGCACAGCAACCACGTCCTCCCCAGCCGACTCGCTCGCGTTCGCCGCGGCTCACGCGTCGCTCGTCCCTCGCACGGGGTCGTTCGCGCCCGAGCGCGGTTCCGCGCTCGGCCGCTCGGCGGCGCGCGCCAGGGGTATCATGAGGTGGCTGTCCAAGGCGCGCGACTTTTCTCCCTGGACCGCGGACGTGGTGGCGATGACCGACAGCGGAGTCGACGCCCGCGAGCCGACCGAGACCGCGCTGGCCGCCGCCGCCGACGCGGCCCGAGAGGGCGATGTCGTCGTCTACCCCACCGAGACCGTCTACGGGATCGGCGCCGACGCCACCGACGCCGACGCCGTCAAGCGGGTGTTCGAGGCGAAGCGGCGGTCCCGCGAGAAGCCCGTCTCGATGGCCGTGCCCGACCTGGCGGCCGCCACCGAGCACGTCCGCCTGGGCGAGCGAGAGCGGGCGTTCGCCGACGAGTTCCTCCCCGGCCCCGTCACGCTGGTCTGCGAGCGCCGCGAGACCGTGCCCGACATCCTGACCGCCGGCCGCGACCGCGTCGGCCTGCGGATTCCCGACCACGACGGCGCGCTCGCGCTGCTCGAACGGTCGCCCCCGCTGACCGCCACCAGCGCCAACGTCAGCGGCAGGCCGAGCGTGCGATACGCCGCCGACCTGGACCCCGAGATTCGCGAGGCCGCGGCGGTCGTCCTGGGCCGCCGAGACGACCCGCCCGCCGACGCCGTCGGCAGCACCGTCGTCGACGTCGCGCGGGGCGAGATTCATCGCGAGGGCGCCGTCGGCGAGGCCGTGCGGGCGTGGCTCGACGAGCACTGACCGCCCCGCTCACCCGCCCAGCAGCGACGCCAGCGTCCGCGTCGGCACGCCACACTCCCGGCGGTACTCGCAGGACTCGCACTTGCCGCGGTCGTCGACGCGCGGCGGCGGCCCGTCCATCTCCCGGGCCGTCCGCAGCACGCGCCGGTAGGCCGCCTTCTTGCGGGTCGTGAGCCGCACCGTTCGAACGACCGCGTGGGCGGGGTACTCGACGACCGCCCGCTCGACCGACGCCTCGCGCTCGTACGCCAGCGCCTTCGCCAGCGCGACCGCGGCGACCGACTGCGGCGCCCAGACGCCGTTGTCGGGTGGTTCGCCGGGCGAGACGAGCACGGGCCGTGGCGGGTCCGCGAGCACCTTCCGGGCGATACCGCGGACGTCCCGACCGGTCAGCAGCGCGTCGGTGGCGGCTGGGTCGACGAGGGCGGCCCAGTCGTCGCGCCGATCGGCGAGAGCGCGGAGCCGTCGGCGGTAGGTCGCGGGGTCGACGGCGATCGGTTCCGCGCGGAGCGCGGCGTCGGTGGCGTCCATGAGGTCGGGGTAGCGACTGGCGAGCGCACGAATCTCGGCGACCTCGGGTGGCGGCGAGCGGTCGTCCTCCTGACGGGCGTAGTACAACTTCCGCGGGCAGTACGCGGCGGTCCGCAGGTCGGAGACGGCGACGTGTGACACGCCGGTGGTGGCGCGCGATGGGGTTTCAATCCGCGGCGGGGTCGCGGCTACATCGACACGTCGGTCTCGATATCCTCGGTGGCCTCCTCCAGGCCGTCGCGGCGGGCGTCGGTGGCCAGGCGGCCGGTGAGGTCGCCGTCGCCGAGCAGTTCGTCGAAGCGGTTGGTGAAGCGGTGGTTCGCGCGGCGGGCCTCGTCGCGGGCGTCGAGCACCCGGCGGTACCGCCGCACCGTCGCGGGACTGACGTCGAGGTCGTCGGCGACCGCCTGGAGGGTGTCGGCGGCATCGAGGCGCTCGCGGAGCGTCGCGAGGTCGAACGGGGCGTCGGTGTCGCGGTCGCGGAACAGGTGCAGGTCCATCCGGGCTTGGACCACGGTGTTCTGAGAGCCGTCGAGGTCGCGAGCCAGGTCCGCGTCGCTCGCGCCGTCGTAGTACCGGCGGACCAGCTGGTGCAGGTCGCCGTCGTCCAGGTCTGTCACGAACTCGTAGCGGTCCCGCATTCGCGCGACGACCTCGGCGACCCGCTCGTCGACGTCGGGGCGGTCGGTCAGAGAGCCGGGCGTCTCCTCCTGGTCCTCGGTCACGGTGTCGGTGTCGCTGACCGAGGTGAAGATGTCCCGGAGCTCCTCCGTTTTCTCGTCCATCGGCTGGCCAGACGGTTCGCCCTTCCGAGACATCAATCTGTTGCCGCCGCGTCGAGCGATTTCGGGTCGGGAGCGCCCCCACGCCGCCGCCCGCGAGCAACTCGCAACGAGCAGTCCGTTTTCGCCACACAGCGGTGGGAAGGGTGCCGTGTGGCAAGTTTTAAGCGGCCAGTATCCCGGATACCGTGTATGACGTTGCTCGCACAGACGGGTGAGACGACTCGGCCGACGTTCTGGCGGATCGGCCACGTCGGCGAGGTGGTGTTCTACTACCTCGCGGCGGTCGCCATCGCGGTGTTCGCCTACGGCGTCTACCAGCGGTTCGCCCGCTACTCGCAGGGCGACGAGGACTGGTTCGACCGCGTCGACGACCTCCCCGGCCGGATCGTCCGGGCCGCCAAGATCGTGTTCACCAACGAGAAGCAGTTCAACCGCGACCTCTACGGCGGCCTGATGCACGCGTTCATCGTCTGGGGGTTCCTGACGCTCCTGATCGGGACGACCATCCTCGGCATCGACATGGACCTCTACCGGAACCTCACTCAGTGGGTCACCGGCGAGCGCCAGTCCTTTTTCACCGGTGACTTCTACCTCTCGTACTCGCTGGTGATGGACTTCATGGGGCTGTTGTTCGTCGTCGGCGTCGGGATGGCGATCTACCGCCGCTACTGGGTTCGCAACGAGCGCCTGTGGGGCAAGCACACCTCTCTGGAGGACGACTTCTTCGTCTGGTCGCTGTTCCTGCTGGGCGTCGGCGGCTACGTCACCGAGGGCCTGCGCATCCTCGGCACGCTCGGCAGTTCCGAGTACGCCGTCGCCCAGGAGGCCGGCGCCAGCCCCGTCGGCTGGTTCACGATGCTCGTGTTCCGCGACGGGATGGGGATGACCGGCGACATGGCGGCGGCGGTCTACCCCGCCGTCTGGTGGTCGCACTCGCTGCTGGCGTTCGCGTTCATCGCGGCGATTCCGTACGCCAAGCCGTTCCACATGCTGTCGTCGTTCGCCAACGTCGTCACGCGCGACGAGAAGGCCGGCAAGCGCCTGCCCGGCGTCCCCGCCGACCTCGACGCCGACACCGGCGCCGAGAGCATCGACTCGTTCTCCTGGAAGGAGATTCTCGACCAGGACGCCTGCACGAAGTGCGGTCGCTGTTCGTCGGTGTGTCCCGCGAAGGCCTCTGGCCGGAACCTCGATCCCCGCGACGTGATCCTCGACCTGAAGTCCTACCGCGAGTCCGTCGACGCCGGCGGCGAGGAACAGCCCATCGTCGCCGACGGCGGCGGCGTCGTCGAGGCCGAGACGATGGAGTCGTGCATGTCCTGCATGGCCTGCATGGACGCCTGCCCCGTCGAGATCGAGCATCTCAAGAGCTTCACCCGGATGAACCGCCAGCTCACCGACCAGGGGGACATCCAGCCGAGCCTCCAGGACGTGTTCCAGAACGTGATGCAGAAGGGTAACACGTTCGGCGAGAGCCAGCGCAACCGCGGCGCCTGGACCGAAGACGTCGACGTGGAGGTGCCCGACGCCCGCGAGCAGGAGGTGGAGTACCTCTGGTACGTCGGCGACTACCCGAGTTTCGACGACCGCAACAAGAAGATCGCCCGCTCGCTGGCGACCATCTTCGAGGAGGCCGGCGTGAGCTTCGGCATCCTGTTCGACGACGAGAAGTACGACGGCAACGACATCCGCCGGGTCGGCGAGGAGTTCCTGTACGTCGAACTGGCGGGCCACCACGTCGAGTCGTTCCAGGACTGTGACTTCAAGAAGATCGTCTGTACCGACCCCCACTCGTACAACACGTTCAAAAACGAGTACCCGGAGGTCGACTTCGAGGAGTTCGCCGACGACCCGATGATGCCCTTCGAGATCGAAGATCGGTGGAACGAGGACGGTTCCGTCGAGGTGCTGCACTACACCCAGGTCGTCGAGGACCTCGTGAACGCGGGCCGACTCGGGCTCTCGGGCACGGAACTGGACTACACCGTCACCTACCACGACCCCTGTCACCTCGGCCGGTACAACGACGTGTACGAGGCCCCCCGCGAGATCGTCCGGGCAACCGGCGCTGACCTCCACGAGATGCCCCGCAACCGCTCCGACAGTTTCTGCTGTGGGGGCGGCGGCGGTGGCCTCTGGATGGAGATGGACGAAGAGGAGAAACCCAGCGAGGAACGGCTCCGGGAGGCGTTGGAGGACACCGCCGCCGGGTCGGCCGTCGAGAAGTTCGTCGTCGCCTGCCCGCAGTGCATGACGATGTACGAAGACGGCCGCAAGACCGGCGGCTTCGAGGAGGACATCGAGATCGTCGACATCACGGAACTGCTGGTCGAGGCGCTGGGCGTCGAGGAGCGCGCCGGCGTCGCCTGACGGGCCAGGCGGCGAGTATCTTTATTTCCCCGGCTGGTCCCCTCCCGGTAGCATGTCTGGCTCCGGGAACGAACGGCGACGAACCGAGCGCGATGAAACGGACGGGAGAGCGGGCGGGAACCGTCGCTCCCAGCGACGAGCCTCGGCCGACGCCCCGACGACGCTCTTGGACGGCGAACGGATTCTCGTCGACGAGCGACCGGCCTGGTCGGCGTGGACCCTCCAGCTCGTCGTCGCCGGGACGCTGGTGCTGTTCGGACTGCTCGCGCTCCTGGTCGACGCCGTCGTGGTCGGGGCCAGTCTGGTGCTGCTCGCCGTGGTCCTGCTGGGGTCGGTGCTGTACCAGCGACGGCGGGTCCGGTATCTCGTCACCGACCGCCGAATCGTCGTCAAGACCGGTATCTCGGCGGTGTCGACGAACGAGGCGTGGATGCGAGACGTCCGTGGAATGCAGACCGGTGCGTCGTTCACCGAGCGACTCCTCGGACACGGGCACATCACCGTCTCGACGAGGATCGTTCCACAGCGGTCGTTCGTCCCGTTCGGCGGGCAGTTCGGTGGGTTGACGCTCGGGGGAATCCCGAACTTCCGAGAGGTCGCGCACGTGATCCGCCAGCAACAGCAGGACGCGAAGATGGGCTGAGCGGGTCCGATCCAGCGATCGGTGCCGGACCGTCAGCAGCCGCGTGGCGACGCCACTGTGCACCGAGTTCGTCGCTCGCGGGGCGACACTGATAGAAGAGGCGGGCGGTGTCGGCAGCCGCAGTCTCACTCGACGACGACCGTCTTCAGTACTGGTCGCCGCCCTGCTGACCGCCCTGGTAGCCCTGCTGACCGCCCTGGTACTGCTGCTGGGTCTGGGCCGCCTGACCGCCGCCCATCGCGACGCCCGCATCGGAGACCCCGGCGCTGACACCGTCGGCGATGACCTTGTACAGCGTGCCGAGAATGCCCGCGTAGAGAATCAGGACCCCGATCAGCGCGATGATCCCGCCGACGATGGCGGAACTGTCGGCGATGACCCCGCCGACCGCGATCACGACGAGCGCGATCACGAACACGGCGATACCGTACCCGAGCAGTCTGAAACCGTACTTGATGCCGTCGATCGTGCTTACCGTCGCCATTCCACTGCCCCAGTCCTCGGTGCGGTCACATAAACGTTGATGCGTACTGTCGAGCACCGACCCGTCTCCCGCCGCCCGCCGCCGCCAGGCGAGCCGCGGATTATAAGACCCCGCCGAAACCCATCTGTATCCATGCCGGGACGAATGCGCGGTGGACCGACGGAAGTCGCGGGGGTCCAGCTGATGCAGAACGAGGCCGTCCTGGAGGACGTCAACCCCGCGTGGTCGGCGTACGTCGGGTCGTTGCTGTTCGCCACGCTACTGCTGCTGGGTGCCACCGCGGAGGCGACCGTCGTCGACAGTCAGAACGATGCCGGGGGCGCCGCCGTGATGGGGATCGTCGTCTTCGGAGTCATCTTCGGCTACGCGGCCTACCGGCGGTACCGGACCCACTACATCGTCACCGACAGTCGCGTGATCAAGCGGACCGGAATCTTCCTGAACTCCAGCACGGAGGAGGCGGGCTACGAGATGATAACCGGCGTCGGCGTCGACGCCTCGCGGTTCCAGTCGCTGTTCGGCAACGGAGCGGTCAACGTCGCCACGTCCGGCGGCGTCGGCACCATCGAGCTAGCCGGCGCCCCCGACGCACAGGAGCTCGCGAACCTGATCCGCGAGCGCCATCCGACCCTCGGGGCCAGGGGCCGCCGCGGCCCCGCCGGCGGCCAGCCGCAGGGCCGGGGCGCTCCCCAGCGCGGTCGCGGCCAGCAACGCGGCGGCCAACCGCAGGGCCGAGGCGCCCCACAGGGCGGTCGCGGCCAGAGCGGAGGTCGACAGCGTGGCGGGCGAGGGCAGGGCGGACAGCCTCGCGACGTCGACGGCGCCCGCGGTGCGGAGGGGCCCCGACAGCGCGGCGGCCAGTCGACGAACCAGCCGCGCCAGGGCGGCCAGCGCGGCGGCCAACCCCAGGGTCGCGGAGAGCCGTCGAAGCGCGAGCGTCGCCAGCAGCGGGCCGACCACGAGCGTCGCTCCGAGGAGCGCCGCCGCGAGTCGGGCCGGAACGATCGGCCCCGCAGCGGCCGGGCGGACGCCGACCGGGACCGCCGCGGCGGCGAGCGCACACCCGAAAGCGACGGCCCGGCCGACCGCACGCCGTCCAGCGGCGGCGACCCCGTCGGCGAGGACGCCGGGGATCGACGGGCGGCAGACGGCGAATCCGACGACCGGACCCAGGATTCTCCGAGCGACGAGCGCCGGCGGCGCGAGGACGGCGACGACGGAGACGACGAGGACGGTCCGGCGTGGGACCCCGACGGGCGCTGATCCTGGTCAGGGCGATCTCGTGCGGGATCGCCCGGGAGTCGACCGGAAACGCCGCTCTCGGGGGGACGTTCGTCGGACGCGGTGAGAACGGCGCGTCTCAGTCCACGATGATGTCCTCGTCGTCGACGACCGTCTCGTCGGCGGCGTCGGCCTGCATCTCCGACCGGTACCGCTCGATCCAGTCGGCGAAGCAGGCCGGGCACAGCCGCTGGGTGTCGACCGTCTGGCGGTCGACCGACAGCCGAACCGTCCGGGCCAGCGCGTCGGAGACCGCCGTCCCGCAGTCGTCGCAGGGTTCGCTCATACCACCGCACTCGGACGCTCGCGGCAAAGAGGTTCCGCCGTGGAGCGCCCCGACGCACAAGGGATTTGAGCGTGGACTGCCACCGTGCGTTCGATGAGCGATGTCTCGGAGCGGTCGGGCCGGTTCCCGCCCGGCGTGCGCACCTTCGTCGAGGACTACGGCGTGTTCGTCGTCGCCGGCTTCTTCGCGCTGGTCGCGGTCGCCGGCCTGACGCTGTTCCTGGTCGGCGACGAGGAACTCGCCCGCGAACTGATCAACCGGTACGGGCTCGCCGCCCTCCTGTTCATCTTCGTTCTGGAGGGTGGGATGATGCTGTACTTCGCCCCCAGCGAGGCGCTGGTGCCGTTCGGACTCGCGGTGCTGGCCAGCGAACCCGGTGGCGGCTACGACCCCGCCGTCGTCGTCGCGCTGTTCGGCGTCGCCGTCGTCGGCGCGACCGTCGGCCAGACCGCACTCTTTCTGGTCGCCAAGCGCGGCGGCCGAGAGTGGCTCCTCCAGAAGCCGTGGTTCCGCGTCGGCGAGGACCGACTGGACCGCTTCGACGCCTGGTTCGACCGCTGGGGGCGGGCCGCGGTGCCGCTGAGCAACGCCCTGCTGTTCACTCGCGGGATGGTGACGGTGCCGGCTGGCATCGCCGAGATGGACGTCCGGGAGTTCGCCGTCCTCTCGGCGGTCGGGACGCTCGTGTTCGAAGCGTGGCTGGCGCTGGTGTGGCTCTACATCGGCGAACTCGGGCTGCTGAACTTCCTCTGAGACGGTGGGGCTCGCGGTGGCGCCACGGCCGCACCGGGCCCGCACGAGCCCCGTCGTCGAACCCCCCTCTTTCGCCTCGAACACCCGCTCTCTGCTCCCGGATTCGGCTTCGTTCGACCCCGTCGGAAGCGGACCCCAGTGTGTCAACGGACGACAGGGTAGCGACCGGACGGCGGCGGGTTGAAGACGCGGCGGTCCCTGAGTGGGGCCATGGACGAGGGGTCGGACGCCGGGGGCCACGGCGGCGACGACGGGACCGATCCGGTCTCGCGCCCCGAGGGCCCGGACGGCCAGCCGCGCTACGGCGACGCCTGGGTGTACGAGAGCATCGTCGGTGCGCTCCCGGGCATCGCGGTTCCCCCCGGACTGGCCATCGCGATTCAGGTCGGCGTCTTCGAGACGGGCGTGGTGGCGCTGTGGTGGTACTACGATCTGCCCGACGCCGGGCTGCTAGCGGGGACCGTGGCCATCCTCGTCGCCGCGCTGGGATCGGGGCTGATGTTGCGGCTGGGCACGGCCGTGCGTTCCGTCGACGCGCCGGAGCCGTACCGGCGGTTGCTGTTCGGTTCCGGCGTCGAGGTGGTGCTGGGCGTACTCGCGTTCGTCGCGCTGGTCACCCACCTGTTCGTCGTCGACCCGCGACGCGGCGGCGAGACGTTGCTGGAGGGCCTCATCGGGCCGACCCCGCCCCCGCTCGTCGTGTATCTGACGCTGTTGGTGCTGTGGGATTTGGCCTACCGCATCGGGACGGGGTGGTGGGCCTGCGTGGCCGCGCTGTACCGGTCGCTGCGCTACCCCGTCGACGCCGCCACGGCCCGCGGGTTCCGCCGGGCCGACGGCCTGGCGCTGGTCTTCGGCCTGGCGCAGGTGCCGCTCGTGCCGTTCGTCTTCGACCACCCGACGCTGCTGGTGGCGGTCGGCGGGCACGTCCTGGCGGTGACGGCCGTCTCGCTTTCGGCGCTGGCGCTGTTGACCGTCGAGTGAGACGGGTCCGTCTGCGCCAGAGAACGCTCGGGTGGCTACTCTGCGTTGATCTGCTCGAACTGATCGAGCAGCGCCTCCGCCGAGTCGCCGGCGTCGTACTCTACGTCGCCCTCGTAGACCGTCCGCTCGTCGTCGAACCCGGCGTCGATCTCGCTCGTCTTCCGCTCGCGCCGCTCGTGCTCGGCCTCGTCATAGGCACCCATTGACATGGCAATCACCCACAGAGTAAGTGGCAGTGTAATATCAATGTAACGGTGGTTCGGGTGACGGCACCGGGACTGTCGGCTCCCCGAGCGGCGTTCGGCTACGTCTCCTGCTTGCCGCGGACCCGATACAGCGAGACGCCCAGCGCGAGCACGAGGACGCCCAGCAGCGCGCGCACGCCGGCCGCGGTGGTGCCACCGTTGGCGAACGTCAGCCCGGCGTAGGCGAACACCAGCAGCGCTATGAACGCGTGGACGGCGAGAAGCAGCGTCCGGGTGTCGAACTCCATGGTCGGACTCGGTCCGCGACCGTTCAAAAGCTGGCGGTCCCGGGCCGTGTCGTGTCCGTCGTGAGTCACTGGCGCCGGGTCACCGGAACGAAGCGGTGAACCGGGCGTCTGCGGTCACGACGAACACTATCAACCGACGTAGCCCAGCGCGTCCTCGATGCGACCCAGTTCCGGGCCCGTGGTGTCCTGGCCGACGACGTACCCCGCCTCGTTGGCGACCAGCCCCGACCCCACCAGGGCGGCGCCGTAGTTGATCGTCCCGATGTCGGCGGGCACGTCCAGCAGTTCCTCCAGGGCGTCCAGTTCGGCGTCGGTCGACTTCGGGTGACACAGCACCCCGCGGTTCGTCGCGACGGCGGCGGTCCCGACGGTCCGCACCCCGCCGAGCTCGCCGCGCTCGACGGGCACGCCCAGCGCCTCCCGGACGGTCTCGACGGCCTCGTCGGGCAGTTCGGGGTGGACGTACGCGCCGCTGTCGTTGGCCAGCACGACGTTGCCCGCGGCGTTGATCCGGCCGGGCAGTTCGTGGACCGGCACGTCGACGGCCTCGGCGAGTCGCTCCAGTTCGCGGTCGGTAGCCCGGCCGCTGATCAGCAACCCGTTCTCGTTACCGGTCGCCAGCGCGCCGACGGTACCCGACCCGCCGACGGTCGTCGGCACGGTCGGGACGTCCAGTTCCGCGGCGAGCGACGACTCCAGGTCACTCTCGACGTCCGGACGGACGAGTAAGTGATGGTCGGTCGCGCGGGCGAACACGCCGACGTACGACGATCCGGCGAACGCGGCCCGTAACACGGCGTCACTCCGCGTGTTCGGCTTCGACGATGGCCTCGCCCTCTTCGTCGAACCGCGCGGCGCGAACCCGCAGCTTCCGCGGCGGGTTCGACCGGCCCTGCGACCACACCGCCTCGTTGATCGAGGGGTCCAGTCGCACGGCGTCCTCGGCGACGCTGAAGTGCTTGGCGAGGTGCTCGCGGACGATACGCATCGCCTTGTCCGCGCGCTCGTGGCCCGGGACGGCCTGCACGTCGCGGAGGGGGACGGTGACGACCCGCTCCTCGAATTCGCTCGAACTCATCGTTACTCGTCGGAGTCGCTACGGCGCCAGTTGCGCCGCTGGGGGTTGCGCTGGACCTCCATGTCGGTCTTCATCATGACCCACGGCGGGATGCGGCTGTTCTGCCGGTCGAGCTTGGCCAGGCGCTTCTTCTTGGCCTTCGACTTCTTGCCCATAGTACCCGGTCGTTCCCCGTGGGCGCATAAAGACCTGATGTTTCTCGCGTTCGACGCGTTCGCGACGCAGCTCACCCCAGCGCCACGCGCTCGACGGTGCTGTACGCCGGGCCTTCGTCGGTCAGATCGCTCTCGGTGAGCCGAATCTCGTCGACGGTCGTCGTCCCCACGTCGGGGTCTCTCTCGTCGAGGACCCGCTGGACGAGGTCCTTCCCGCCGGCGTGGTTCATCCGAGCCAGCGTGACGTGCGGGGTGAAGGCGTGGTCGCGTGCGTCGAACCCCAGCGCGGTCGTCTCGCGCTCGATGGCGTCGGCGAGTCTGGCGAGGCGTTCGGCGCCACCGTCCTCGCGGACGCCGAGCCACACCACGCGGATGTACGACTCGTCGGGGAAGGCCCCGAGGCCGCCGAACGTGGCCTCGAATGGCCCGACGCCAGCATCTTCGACGGCGCTCTCCAGGGCCGCGACCACCTCGTCGGTGCGGTCGGGGTCGACCTCCCCGAGGAACTTCAGCGTGAGGTGGGCCTGTCCGGGGCCGGTGAAGTCCAGCCCGCTGGCGTCCGCGAGGCGGTCCTGAACGGCCCGGACCTCGGCGGCCAGTCGGTCGGGCAGGTCGACGCTGACGAACAGTCGCATGGTCGTCGCTACGGCCGCCAGGACTTGAAGCGGGCGGTCGTCGTCGCCGTCCCACAGCCCTTATTCGGCTCAGCGCCCAATCGGTGTGCATGACAGACCCCGACGACGACCACGAGTTCTCGGAGGGCCAGGGGTTCTCCGACGCCTACGACGCCTTCGACCTGGACCCGCCCGAACTGGAGGTCGACGCCGGCGCCGTCGACCCCGTCGACTCCCGCGTCGTCCCGGACATGCTCGACGAGCGGGCGTTCCCCGACGACGAAGTCGACGCCGAGTCGCTGCTGGACGTCGGCCTGAACTACATGGGGATCAACCGCCACGAGCAGGCCACCGAGACCTTCGAGCGTGCCGCCCGCTTCGCCGACGACGACCGCATCGCCCAGGAGGCCTGGATCAACAAGGGCGCCGCCCACGGCGAACTCGAGGAGTACGACGAGGCCGTCGGCGCCTACCGCGAGGCGCTACGCATCGACGACGAGAACGACCACGCCGCCAGCGCCGAGACGAACCTCGCGTACGCGCTGTGGGAGTCCGGCCAGACCGCCCAGGCGCTCGAACACTCGGAGCGCGCGGTCGAACTCGACCCCAGGTTCGGCCAGGCCTGGTACAACCGCGGGTTCTTCCTGCTCGAACGCGGCCTCGCCGAGGACGCGCTGAACTGCTTCGACAACGCGACCCGACTTGGCGAGCGCAGCGCCCACGTCCTCGAGGAGAAGGCCCGCGCGCTGGAGGAACTCGGGAAGATGGACCGCGCCGAGGAGGTCATGGAGGAAGCCGAGCAGCTCCGCGAGCGACGCCAGGAAGAGATGCTCGAAGAGGGGCGATGATCGTCAACGAACGCGACACCGAGGAGGGGCTGCTCGTCGCCGTCTGCGACGACGGCCTCGTCGGCCAGACCTTCGAGGACGGCGAGGTGTCGCTGACGGTCACCGAGGAGTTCTACGGCGGCGAGTCCGTCGACGAGCAGGCGGTGCTCGACAGCCTCGCGCGCTGCGACGTCGCCAACATCGTCGGCACCGAGAGCGTCGCGCTGGCCATCGAAGCCGGCGTCGTCGAGGAGGGCAACGTGCTGGACATCGACGGCACCCGCCACGCGCAGGTGCTGTGGATGGGGTAGGAGACGTTAGTTCCCGGTGATGCCGTAGAGGTAGCCGTCGTTCGTCGAGACGAACGCCCACTCGCCGGCGACCATGGTTTCAGTTACCGCGCCGTCGAGGCGAGTGTCGTGTTCGGTGGTCGCCATCTCGTCGAACTGGAACCGGAGAAGCGTCGTGTGCTCGCCGCGGAAGTTACTCGCTCCGAAGAGCGACCGGCCAGCGACGACGAACGGCTTCGTCTCGGACAAGCGGCGCTGCAACGTTGAGCGAGCCGTTCCAGTTTCGACGACGTCGAGATTCCCCCCGTCCATGAGAAACACCTGCTCTTCGTCGACCGCAAGTGTAGCCCCGTATCCGTCGAGGTCTTCGCGCTTCTCGACGTCGTGGGGCCATACCCAATCCCCGGTGTCGTGTCTGCCTCGTTCTCTTCGTTGATCGGTGCCAGACTCGGTATCGATTGCACGCAATAGATTGTACCACTGGTAGTCGGTGTCCTCGGAGGGCTCCGGACGTTCGCGGAGAACGGCGTACAGTGTCCCGTCGCGTGCAGCGACCGGACCCTCGACGTCGGGGAAGGCACGCTCCCACTGCGTCGAGCCGTCGCCTGGGTCCAGCGCGACGATACCGTCCGGACGAACGTATATTGGCCGGCCGTCGTCGACGACGACCGCATTACGCCGGTCCAACCTGTAGTTCCTCGGCGAGCCGAGCGACCGGCGCCACCGTTCGCTGCCAGTCGCCGGCTCAACTGCTACCAGCGTCCCCTCGGTCCCCGCCACGTACAGGACATCGTCGTAGGCGAGCGCGGGGTGGATTGGCTCGTCCAGCGAGACCGTCCACGCCGTCTCGCCGCTCTCACGGTCGTACGCCGCGACCGTCGTGTCGGCGGCGGCGGCGTACGCGTGCTCGTCGTCGAGCACAGGATGTACCGACCCCACTCGCCACGGCTCTTCCTCTCCTGATTCGAGGCCCACGGTCCAGGCCTGCTCCCCGGCGGCGAGGTCGTAGGCGTACAGCGTCTCGTCGCCCGTGACCACCAGTCGGTCGTGGTGAAGCGCCATAGCGGGTGCGCCGTTGAGCCGCGGTCTCGTCTCCCACGCGACGCTCATCTCGCCCAACGGGCCGGCTACCTCGGGAGCGTACCGCGTACGTCCCGCGTCGTACCCGAACTGCGGCCAGTCAGTCACCAACGGGCCGAACGGTGGCGGTTCGATCGATAGCTCCTCGTCGAAAAACGAGTCGACGATCCGTCCGCAGCCCGCCAGCGCGCTCGCAGTGCCGACCGCCGAACTCGCCAGGAACGTGCGGCGCGTCGTTGAGTCCGTGCTGCCCTGTTCGTTTTGCATCGGTATTCGTTGTGTGGGGGAATCCAGAGGCCAGTTCGTCCGTCAGAACGGGCCGACAGTGGACACCGTCAGCCTGCGGCCCGATCCTTCGGTCTACCCGCCGAACATCTTCTTGACCTTCGACAGCGACCCCGCCCAGCCGCGCTCGGCGTCGCCCAGCGCCAGGGCCCCCTCGGGGGTGCCCAGCGCGACGGCGCCGGAGGCGACCGACAGCGAGGTGGGGTCGACATCCGTCTCGACGGTCCACTCGCGGGCACCGTCGGCGGCCGCGAGCCCGTGGACCGTGCCGTCGCCGTCCGCGACGAGGACGGTGCCGCCGGCGATCGCGGGCGCCGCGCGGACGTCGTCGCCGACATCGACGCGCCAGCGCTCGCCGCCGCCACCCGCGTCGACGGCGTACGCCGAGCGGTCGTCGCTGACGGCGTACAGGGTGCCGTCGGCCGCGGCCAGGCCGGCCCGGATAGCACCGCCGGTATCGAACCTGAACCGGCGGGTGCCGTCGGCGGCGTCCAGCGCGCGGATCGAGCCGTCGGCACAGCCGACCGCAACGGCGCCGTCGACCAGCGTCGGCGCGGTGGTGAGCCGACTCTCGAGGTCACGCTCCCAGCGGCGGTCGCCGGTCGCGGGGTCGACGGCGAGCAGGTTGCCGGCGGCGTCGGCGACGAAGGCGACGGCCTCGCCGATGGCCGGGGCGAACTCGACGGTCGGCTCGGCGTCGCGCCACAGCTGCTCGCCGTCGGCGAGACCGACCGCGCGCAGGCCCTCGGCGTCGCCGACGAGCACGACCTCGCCGGCGACGGCGGGTGCGCCGGTCGGCGTCGGACCGTCGTCGCTGAGCCAGCGCTCCTCGCCCGTCCGAGCGTCGATGGCCCGCACGGCGCCGTCCTCGGCGGCGACCAGCAGCGTGTCGCCAGAGAGCGTCGGCGCGCGGGCGACGCCGGCCCCGAGGTCGACGGTCCAGCGCTCGCCGCCGTCGACCTCCAGGGCCGCCAGCGTGCCGTCCTCGCTGGCGACGAAGACGGTGTCCTCCGTCGCGACCGGCGACCCGCCGACGGCGCCGTCACCGCGCAGCTGCCAGCGGTCGCTCGGGGGGTCACCGTTCGCGACGACCGGCTCCGACACGCGGCCCGCGTTGCGGGGCCCACCGCGAGCGCCCGACCAGCCTGCGTTGGCGGCCTCGTCGCGGGCGTCGTCGGTCGTCAGCCGCGACAGCGCCGCCTCGGCGGCCTCCCGAACCGCCGGTGAGGGGTCGGCCAGACGCGGCCGGATCGGGCCCGTCGAGCGGCCACACCACGAGAGCGCCTCGATCGCCGCCGCACGGACCTCCGGGTCGACATCGTCGACCGCCGCCCGGAGTCTGTCGCGGACACCGACGTCGACGTCGGCGTCGGTGCGCAGGACGCGGGCCAGCGCCGTCGCGGCCCGCCGGCGGACGACCACCGACTCGTCGGCCAGCGCGTCGGCCAGCGCGTCGGCGGTCGGTGCGACCGCCTCGGGACGGTCCTCGGCGGCCTCGGCGAGCGTCACCGCGGTCAGTTCGCGGACCACCGGCACCTCGTCGCCCAGCGGGTCCGACAGCGCCGAGAGGGTCCGGCCCTCCTCGCGAGAGAGGTGGTCGACGGCCAGCGCCGCCAGCGCCCGGACCGGCGCGAGGTCGGCGCCGCCCATGTTCGACAGCGCGCGGGCGGCCTCGCCGCGGTCGTCGAACTCGGGGTCGGCCTCGACCCGCGCCAGCGAGAGGGCGTTCTCCTGCCAGCCCGACCCCTCCGCGGTCGGCAGGCTCTCGGGGTCGAGACGCTCCGGGGCGCCCGTCGCGGCCCGGACCAGCGCCAGCGCGGCGTCGCCCGCGACGGGTTCGGCCTCGGCGTCGACACGGTAGGTCAGCGACGGGCGCGCCGCAGCGGCGTCACCCGGCGCCAGCGCGGCGATCCGCGCCAGTTCCCTGACCATCTCCGGGCGGACCTCGCCGTACTCGTCGTCGAGGCGATCCGTGACGACATCGCTGGCCGGCCGTGCGTCGTCGCCCAGCGCGACCAGCGCCCGGACGACGGACCGACGGACCGTGGCGTCCTCGGCGAGCAGGCCCTCGACGATCCGACCGCCGGCGTCGACCGCCGCCTCGGGGTGGTCGTCCGCGATGCGCGCCAGCGCGGCGGCCACCTCGGGCGCCCGCTCGTCGGTCAGGCGGTCGACCAGCAGCTCGACGACCGCCGGGTCCTCGCCGTCGGCGGCCAGGGCCGACAGCGACCGCGTCGCCGCGGTGTGCACGTCGGGGTCGTCGCCCAGCGCCGCGACCAGCGCGTCGACGGCGCCGGCCCGTTCTCGCTCGCCGCGGGGGTCGACGACCGGGAGTGCCTCGGCGGCGGCCCGTCGGCCCCGAGCGCCTTCCGTCCCGACGAGGTCGGTCAGCAGCGCGACGACCGGGCGGACGTCGCGGGGTGGTTCGGGCGCGAGCGTCGCCAGCGCGCGGGTGACGTTGTGCGCGACGGTCCGGTCGTCGTCGTCGAGTCGCGAGACGAGCGCCGGGACGGCCTCGCTGGCCGCCGCCGGGTGGGCCTCGGAAAGCGCCGACAGCGTCATCGCGACGTTGTTGCGGACGCCGCCGTCCGGGTCGTCCAGTCGGTCGGCCAGGTCCCCGACGACCGCACGGAGTTCCGCGGCGTCGTCGTTGGCCAGCGACAGCAGTTCGCGGGCGGCGGCTCGTCGCACCGCCGCGTCGTCGTCGGCCAGGCGGGTCACCAGCGAGCGCGTCGCCGGGTGGACCCGATCGGGCGGGTTCTCGGCGGCCTCGGCGACGGCGCGGGCCGCGTACCCGCGAATCCACTCGTCGTCGGCGTCCAGGCGCTCCGCGAGGTCGCCGACGCCGGCGTCGTCCGTGCGGTCGGTCGCGACCGCCGCCAGCGCCTCGGCGGTCGCCTCCCGGACCGCCGGCGCGCCGTCGTCCAGCCGGTCGGCGAGCCGCGGGACGACCGGACGGACCGCCGCCGGTCGCTCGGTGGCGATCGACGCCAGCGCCCCGACCGCGGCCTCGCGGACGGCCTCCGAGTCGTCCTCGGTGCGGGCCGCGAGCGCGTCGACCGCACTCTCCGCGGCACCGGGTGCGACCGCCGCGACGGCGGCCACGGCCTGCGTGGTGGACTCCCGGACCGCGGTGACCTCGTCGTCGAACTGCGCCGCCAGGGCGTCGACGGCGTCGGTCAGCGCCGCGGGATCGTCCGCGGCGATCGATGCCAGCGCCGCGGCGGCGTGTTCGCGAACCCCCAGCGCGCCGTCAGAGAGGCGGTCGGACAGCGCCGGCGCGACCGGGCGGACGGCCTCGGGATCGGCCGCCGCGATGGCCGCCAGCGCGCCGGCGGCCGCGAGGCGGGTCCGTTCCGTGCGTTCGTCGAGCGCGCCGGCCAGCGCCTCGACCGCCGGGGTCGCCGCCGCGGGGTCGTGCTCGGCGACCGCCGAGAGCGCCGCGACCGCCGACTCGCGGACGGCGGTGACCGAGTCGTCGGTCGCCGCGACCAGTTCCGGCACGGCGTCGGTGACCCGCGCCGGGTCGTCCGCGGCGACGGCCGCCAGCGCGGTCGCGGCCCGCTCGCGGACGTCGGTCCGGTCGTCGTCGAGTCGGGTGACCAGCGGGTCGACCGACGCCTCGACGGCACCGGGGTCGGCCTCGGCGAGGTGTGCGACCGCCAGCGCGGCGCTGGCGCGGACCGCACCGTCCTCGTTGTCCAGTCGCGCGAGGAGGCCCGCGTCGGCGCCGGCGACCGCCGTTGGCTCTGCCTCCGCGATGGCCGCCAGTCCGCGGGTCACCGCAGCGACGACCTCCTCGCGGTCGTCGTCCAGGCGGTCGGCCAGGGCGTCGACCGCGTCGGTCGCGGCCGTCGGCGCTGCCTCCGCGACCGCCGCCAGCGTCCGCGCGATCCCCACGCGAACCGCCGGGCGTTCGTCGTCGGTGAACGCCGAGAGCGTGGCGACCTCGTCGGCGAACGCCGAAGGGTGTGCTGCCGCGACCAGACCCGCGCTCTCGGCGACGTCCTCCCGGACCGCGTCGCCGTCCGTCTCCAGTCGCTCGACCATCGTCGGCGCCAGCGACCTGATCTCTCCCGGGTCGTCGCCGGCGACCTCAAGCAGTCGCTGGGCCGCGTACTCTCTGATCGTCGGGTCGTCGGCGGTCAGGAACGTCTCCAGATCGTCGATGCCGACGGTGATCGCCACTCCGTCGTCGCTGTCGTCCCGCTGTGACCCCTCGCTTGGCATGGTGTTCAATCGTTCCGGTGTCTCTGCTCTCTACACTTGTATCACAATGATTGTTCGCTGAAATTTTTGGTCACCGAGAGATACACCGTGAGTGACTGTCCTGACCCGGCACGGACCCCCGAGTCCGAGACCGAAGGAGTGTTGGGCGCGGAGACCCTGAATTCCGATGATGAGCACGCCCGACACGGAACCGCTCGATGTCGCTCGGGTGCGCGAGGCGTACCCGATCCTCGACCGCGAGTTCGACGGCGAGCAGCTGGTGTACCTCGACAACGCCGCCACGACGCACACGCCCGACCCCGTCGTCGACGCCATCGCCGACTACTACCGCCGGTACAACGCCAACGTCCACCGCGGCATCCACCACCTCAGCCAGGAGGCCTCCATCGCCTACGAGGAGGCCCACGACCGCGTCGCCGAGTTCGTCGGCGCCGAGGGACGCGAGGAGATCGTGTTCACGAAGAACACCACCGAGAGCGAGAACCTCGTCGCCTACGCCTGGGGCCTGCACGAACTCGGCCCCGGCGACGAGGTGGTGCTCACGGAGATGGAACACCACGCCTCGCTGGTCACCTGGCAGCAGATCTGCAAGCGAACGGGCGCCACCGCCCGGTTCGTCGAGATCGACGAGGACGGCCAGCTCGACATGGACCACGCCCGCGAACTGATCGGCCCGGACACCGAGATGGTGTCGGTCGTCCACGTCTCGAACGCGCTGGGGACGATCAACCCCGTCGCGGAGCTGACCGAGATGGCCCACGAGCACGACGCCTACGCGTTCGTCGACGGCGCCCAGGCGGTCCCGACCCGGCCCGTCGACATCGGGGAGATCGACGCGGACTTCTACGCGTTCTCGGGGCACAAGATGGCCGGGCCGACCGGCATCGGCGTCCTCTACGGCAAGGAGCACATCCTCGAGGAGATGGAGCCGTACCTCTACGGCGGGGACATGATCCGGAAAGTCACCTTCGAGGACTCGACGTGGAACGAGCTGCCCTGGAAGTTCGAGGCCGGCACCCCGTCGATCGCGCAGGCGGTCGGGCTCGACGCCGCCATCGACTACCTGGAGGACATCGGGATGGACCGCGTGTGGGACCACGAGCAGGAGCTGTCGCGGTACGCCTACGAGCGCCTCGCGGAGTTCGACGACGTCGAGCTGTACGGCCCCACGCCCGACCAGGGCCGGGGCGGACTGGTCTCGTTCAACCTCGACGGCGTCCACGCCCACGACCTCGCCTCGATCATGAACGACTACGCCGTCGCCATCCGCGCCGGCGACCACTGCACCCAGCCGCTGCACGACAAACTGGGCGTCGCCGCCTCCGCGCGGGCGTCGTTCTACGTCTACAACACGAAGGCAGAGGTCGACAGACTGGTCGAGGCCATCGACGGCGCCAGAGAGCTGTTCGCGTAGCGGGAGCGTGCGGTCGCGGCTTTTTCACCACCGGAAGACTCGCTCCGCTCGTCTTCCGAGCCTCGCCTCGCGTCGCTCGGCGAGACCACGTTTTTGTGGCGCGAACGCAGTGAGCGCCGGAAAAAGGTGGTGTCGGAACCCTTTTTGACCCGTCACACCTATCGTACGTCAACAATGGGCCCCGGCTCGGACATGTACCGACAGCAGATTCTGGATCACTACAAGAACCCCCGCAACTACGGGGAACTCGAGGACCCAACGTTCACCCACGTCGGCGAGAACCCGATGTGCGGCGACGAGATTCGCGTCGACGTCCGCCTCGGCGAGGACGGCGAGACCCTCGAAGCCGTGCGCTTCCGCGGCGACGGCTGTGCGATCAGTCAGGCCAGCGCGAGCATGCTCACCCAGGAGCTGCACGGCATGACGGTCGACGAGGTCCGCGACCTCGACCGAGACGACGTGACCGACCTGCTCGGCGTCGACATCTCGCCGATGCGGATCAAGTGTGCCGTCCTCGCCGAGAAGGTCGCCCAGGACGGCATCGACATCCACGAGGGCGAACTGGACGTCGACCGGACGACCACCGAGGACGACGAGGACTGAGCGGGGCGGCCGGTCGGCGCTTCGAGACGGTCTTTTACTGCTGCTCCGTTTCGAGATTCCCGCTGGTCGAATCTTGCTACTGCTCCGCGGCTCCCTACGGTCGCCGCTTCGCTACGAGGGCCCTCACTCCGCTCGGCCCCTCGCTACTGCTCCGCGGCTCCCTACGGTCGCCGCTTCGCTTCGAGACGACCGCTCCGCGGTCGTCTCGCTACTCTTCCATCAGCCCACCGTCTTCGACGCGCATCACGGCCTCGCCGTCGGCGAGGTTCGGCGCGTCGACCAGCCGGACGATGCGCTTGTCGGCCTTGGACTTGCGGAGGTACATCCGGAAGGTGGACTTGTGGCCGAGGATGTTCCCGCCGATGGGCTGGGTCGGGTCGCCGAAGAAGGAGTCGGGGTTCGAAGCGACCTGGTTGGTGACGAGGACGGCGCAGTTGTAGAGGTTGCCGACCTTGTCGAGGTCGTGGAGGTGCTTGTTGAGCTTCTGCTGGCGCTCGGCGAGTTCGCCGCGGCCGACGTACTCCGCGCGGAAGTGCGCGGTCAGCGAGTCGACGTTCAGCAGGCGCACCGGCCAGTCGCTGTCCTCGTGTTCGGCCGCGAGCTCCTGGGCCTTCTCCGCGAGCAGCATCTGGTGGTTGGAGTTGAAGCCCTTCGCGACGTGAATCTTGTCGAGGAACGCCTCGACGAGTCGGTCCATCGTCTCCTCGTCGCCGGGTTCGCCCTCCATCCCGCGGTCCTCCAGGGTGGCCTCGACGGCCTCGTCGGGCAGGCCCCGCACCATGTCGTCGATGCGCTCGGGGCGGAACGTGTCCTCGGAGTCGATGAAGATGACCGACCCGCGCAGGCCGCCGACCTCCTTTGGCAGCTGGACGTTCACCGACAGCTGGTGGGTTACCTGGGACTTGCCGGCGCCGAACTCGCCGTACACCTCGGTGATCGACTGGGTCTCGACGCCGCCGCCGAGCAGTTCGTCCACCTCGTCGACGCCCCAGGTGAGTTTGCCGATCTGTTCGCGTCGTTCGAGGACGGCGGCACCGGTCTCGAACCCGCCGACGTCGGCCTCCTCGCGGGCGGCCTGGACGATATCGGCGGCGGTGCCCTCGCCGACGTCTGCGGTGTTGGACAGTTCGCCGGGACTGGCGACCGCCAGGCCCTGGAACGAGTCGAATCCTGCGTCGCGAAGCTTCTCGGCGGTGGCCGGGCCGACGCCCGGCAGCTCTTCGAGGTCTGCGTCTGTCGCCATGGGAGTGGGTTGTGCCGCCCCCCTGATAAACCCCCGTTAACAGGGAAGTGAAAGTGAAAGTGGTCGGCGGGAGCGGTGGTCGACCGACCACCGGCACCGAATTGAAGTGGCGAGACCGTCACGCGGGGCTGCGCGGAGTGACGACTGGCGGCGTAGGGTCCCGAGAGGGACAGCCACCGGCCGCAGAGCGACCGGCGCTGCGCGGGGACCCACCGAGTCTGTGTCATGGACTGCTACTGCGTGGCGCGAGCCACCGGCGGGTCCACCTCCGTGGAGGGGTTACTCCGGTATTGAATCTGTCGCTAGCTGTCTAGGTCGTCGAAGTAGACGTCGAGGAGCTTGTCGAGGCCCGCGCGAATGTGGTGGTGGAACGTCGGCGAGGTGATGTCCAGCGATTCGGCGACCTCCTCGGCGGTCGACCCCCGCGGCGACTCGAAGTAGTCCGCGAGGAACGCCGTCCGCAGCGCCGTCCGCTGGCGGTCGGTGAGCCGGGCATCGATGTCGCCGCGAAAGCCCTCCTCGGTCTGGATCGGTTCGCTGCGGTCGCGCTTGGCCAGCAGCGCCGTGTCCGGGAACGCCTCGCTGACCGCCTCGACCGTTTCGCGAACGTCGTCCTCCGGAGCCATCTGGACGACCAGGCGGCCGGTGCCGCTCTCGTAGGTCGCCGAGGGGACGCTGGCACCGCGCTCGGTGACGGTGACGATGGGCGAGCGGTCGTCGACGGACAGTTCGAGCAGACAGCCGTCCTCGCGGTCGGCGACCACGCGCTCGACGACGACGCCCTCGCTCGGCAGCGCGTCGGTGACGGCGTCGGCGGTCGCCCCCTTGACGGTGACGTAACACAGCAGCGACCCCTCGCCGACGGGGACGACACCCTCGACGGTCGCGGTACAGCCCAGGTCGGCGGTCACCGCCACCAGCGCGTCGGCCTCGTCGGTCACCTGCAGCTCGACCTCGACGACGGCGTCGGCGAGCAGGAGGTTGCGCTGGCGGGCGGCGTTGATCGCGAACCCGGCGACCCGCCCCAGCGTCTCGAACCCCGAGCGCTCCGTCGCCGAGAAGGCGTCCGGTCGGGCGGCGTACACCCCGAGGACGCCGTACACCGTCGAGCCGTACCGCAGCGGCACGGCGACGCTGGACTGGAGGCCGCGCTTGAACGCCGCCGCGCGCACGGCCTCGGGCACGCGGTCGTCCGTGGCCACCTGGTCGACGACGACGACCTCGCCGGACTCGACGGCGGCGAGTTCGGGGCTGTCACCCGCGGTGAGGTCCTCGACGACATCGGCGCCCTCGCCGGCGCTCTCCCGGACGGTCAGGCGCTCGCCCGCCGGGTCGTGTTCGCCGATCCACGCCACGTCGTACAGGTCCGTCTCGGTCACGCGCTCGCAGACGGCCCGCTCGATGGCGTCGCGGTCGGCGGCCCCGACCAGCGCCTCCATCACCTCGCCGACGAGGTCGTTGATCCGCGACAGCGTCTCCAGGTCTCGCCGGCGGTCTGCCAGTTCGTCTCGCTGGTGGTGTGTCTCGGTGATGTCCGAGAGGTACACCGCCATCCCGTCCGCCAGCGGCGTCGTCCGCACCGATAGCCAGGCGTCGACAGACGGGTAGTACTCCTCGAACGTCGTCTCGGTCGGCTCGGCGTCGCCGCCGAACGTCTCGTGGAACGTGGCGTCGACGGACTCGGGGAACGCCTCACGCACGTCGCTGCCGAGCAGCGCCTCCCGATCGACCGAGAGGAGGTCCGCCCCCGCCGCGTTGACCGCCGCCACCCGGAAGTCGCCGTCGACGCGGACGACCCCCTCCGAACAACCCTCCAGTATGGCGTCCATGGGACCGGCCACGGACGCCGGTCCCCTGTACTCTTCGACTCTCCGGCAGCTCACTCGACGGCGGAGCCGAGCGCCCCGCCGACGGCGCCACAGACGAGCGGGTACAGCAGCCCCGCCAGCAGCACCGCGGGGACCAGGTTCGGCCCGAGGGTCGCCGACCCGGAGACGCCGAGCAGCGACCCGGAGGACGCCGACTCGAACAGGAACGTCCCGAGCACGGCGGCGGCGAGGTAGCCGACCGTCGGCGTCGCGCCGACCGCCGCCGCCTCGGCCACGGAGAGCCGCCAGTCGACCCGGGCGTACAGCAGGTACCCTGCCGCCACCAGCACGGCGACGGGCACGGCGAAGTACAGGAGTTCCGGCACCGTGCTTCCGAGGCTCTCGGGGCCGCTGCTCCCGAACAGGTCGAACCGGTCCGTCTCGCTGGCCCCCTCGACTGTCGCGGTGAACTCGGCGTCGACGGTGTGGCCGCCGTAGAAGATCATCCCGGCGAACTTCCAGCCCGCTATCTCGCCGCTGTCGACGCCGTCGATGCGCGTGAACAGGAACGTCACCAGGTAGCCGAGCAGGTACGCACCGAACCCGACCGCCGCGCCGACCCTGACGTTGCGAGCCAGCAGCGTCGTGAGTTCTGCCGAGCGACCGCCGTCGCGTCGTGTAGCCATCGTGTCCGGACCGACTCGCCGGCGTCGGAAATAACCCCACCCCAGACGGCGCGTGCGCCGTCACTCCCAGGGGTGGGTGCCCCGGGCGCTGGGCCACAGCGGGTACCAGTACTCCTCGTCGGGCTCGACGTCGAGCTCGCCAGCCAGCTGGCTCTCGAGCTTGAATTCGACGCCGTGGTCGCGCTCGCGGTCGCCGGCCGGCGCGAACGGGTAGTACGCCCCCCGCCGGAACGAGTACACCCAGTATGCGACGGCGTCACCGTCGCGCTCGAAGCCGAACACGGCCGCCAGCAGCCGCGACCCGTAGTCCCGTTCGACGAACGTGTCCGCGACGAAGTGAATCGAGGTGATGATGTCCTCGGTCACCTCGTCCTCGAGCACGACCCAGCTGTACCCGTGGTCGTCCTCGTGCAGGCGGTAGCTGGTCCCCGTCTCGACCTCGGCGGTCTCGAGCAGGTCCATCACCTCCTCGACGGTGTCCCGGAAGTCCGTGCTGTCGACGTCGGCGAAACACAGCGCCGCCTCGCCGACCGGCGCGAACCCGAGTTCCGCCTCCATCGTGAGGTAGGCGGTGGACATCCCCCACAGGTCTTCGGGGTCGGCGTCGCGGCTGGCGTCCGCCGAGGCCCGCGATCCCAGCAGCGCGCGAACGGCGTCGAACAGGCCCACGTCAGACCCCCTCCCGTTCCATCTCGCGGGCCAGGTCGCGCAGTCGCTCGACGCGCCGCTCGGTCGGCGGGTGCGTGCTGAACAGCCGCGAGAGGATGCCCCGCTCCGGGATGATGAACAGCGCGTTCATCTCCGACTCCTCGCGCATGTCTCGCTCGGGGATGTTGTCCATCCGCCCGGAGATGGCCTCCAGGGCGGTCGCCAGCGCCACGGGCTTGCCCGAGATGACCGCCGCGCCGCGGTCGGCGGCGTACTCTCGATACCGGCTCAGCGCGCGGATCAGCAGGAAACTCACGATCCACACCAGAATCGAGACGCCGATGGCGACGACGATCCCGCCGCCACCGCCGCGACGACGCCCGCCGCCACCGCCGAACAGCCAGCCCCAGCGGACGAAGATCAGCGCCAGCGTCGACAGGAACGACGCGATGGTCATCACCTGCATGTCGCGGTTCTTGATGTGTGCCAGTTCGTGTGCGACGACGGCCTCGACCTGGTCGTCGGTCAGGCTCTCCAGCAGGCCCGTGTGGACCGCGACGACCGCGCTGTCTTTCGACTTCCCCGTCGCGAAGGCGTTGGGAACCTGGCTGTCGACGACCGCGACGGTCGGTTTCGGCAGGTCCGCCTGCTGTGCGAGTCGCCCCACCGTCGCGTGCAACTCGGGGTACTCCTCGGTGGACACCTCTTCGGCACCCATGCTCCACAGCGCCAGGCGGTCGCTGTACAGCAGCTGGACGATAGAGAGCCCGCCGAACAGCGCGAGCAGGACGAGCGGCCCGGCGCCCAGCGACACGGCCAGCGCGACGGCGAAGAACACGTACACGCCACCGAGCAACAGCATCGTCAGCAACATTCGGGCGCGCAGGCCCCAGTCCGTTCGCCACTCCATGCCCGAAGGTAGGGGCGGCGCCGGTCAAAAGCGTCCCGAAGCAGGCGGGTGGAAACGCTCTTTGTCGCGGAGCGTCCGCGTCGGGACGTGACCAGCGACGGAGCCGAAGACGACGAGACCACCGACGACGGCCCGCCCACGCTGGACGTCGGGGTCAAGGGGCAGGCCGCGCTGCTGGCGGCGACGCTGACCGTCGTCGCGACGCTGCTGCCGTGGGTCCAGCGCCCGACCGGCGCGGTGACCGGGCTGGACCTGTTCGGGCCGCTCCCGATCGCCGTCGCCGCCGCCGTGTTCGGGGCGGTCCTGCTGGGCGGGTGGACGACGGCGACGAAACTGGTCGTCGGCCTCCTGGGCGTGATCCTGATCGCGCTCCCGGCGCTCGTCTACCGCGACGCCGCCGCCGCGCCGATCGACAGCCCCGCCCTCGGGCTGTTCCTGACGCTCGTCTGCGGTGCCGTCGTCGCGCTGGCCGGGAGTTTCGCGGTGCTCCGGGAGCCGCCGAGCGACGGCGGTGGCGGGGCGGGCGACGACGAGTGATCGGGGCGGGGTTTTTCGAGTCGCCCGCCGTAGACACGCACATGCCACACGACGAGCTCGCCACCGCGAGCGACCACCTCGAACGGGCCGCAGCGGCCGCCGACGGCGACCGTGCCGAGCGCCTGCGCGAGCAGGCCGACGCGATGGCCGACCTCTCGACGGCGACCCGCGGCGCCGACCACGGGCGACTCGCGCGCCACGAACACAGACTGCGCGAGCTGGCCGACGGCGCCAGCGACGCGGTGCAGGAGGAGATCGACGCCGCGCTAGCGGCGATTTCGGCGTTCCGCGAGACCGTCGAGGGCGTCTAGCAGACGTTCTTCGGCTCGACGCCCATCCCCTCCAGCGTCGCAACGTAGTCGTCGTAGGCGGCCGCGACGACGGCCGTCGCCGCCTCGCTGGCGGCGTCCCAGTCGGCGTCGTCGTCACAGACCGTGTCCAGCAGGTCGACCGCCGCGTCGCGCTCGCCCTCGACCGCGTCCCGGAACTCGCGGAACGACGACGCCGCTCGCGGGTCCGCGTTGCCGACGAAGAAGCCGACGAACTGCCCGGCGTACGCCGCGACGACGACCGACCGCCCGAGCAGCCCGCCCGCTCTGGCCGGCGTCGTCTCCAGGTCAGCGAGGACCTCGTAGACCGGTCGCGGCTCGCCAGCCTCGGCGTCGAGACCGTCCGCACGGTCGCCCGCCGCCGCAGCGACCGTCTCGAACCGCTCGCCGGCCGCGCCGCTCGCCGTCTCCGCCCACTCGCCGACCGCGTCGGCCGCCGCCGCCGCCTCCGTCGCCGCGGCGCGGCGGACCGCCGCCGGCTCCATCTCACCGCCGGTCAGCGCGTACAGCGCCTTCGAGGAGCCGAGTCTGGACAGTTCCGTGTCGTGGTTCGCCCGGAGTCGCTCCAGCAGCGTCTCGCCGTCCATGGGCGAGTGATACGGCCGCCGGCGGTATGTAACTGCGGCCGCCGGCAGGGAACGGGTTCAAAAACGGTGTCGTCGGCCTCACCGCTGCTCGCGGATCACTTCGTTTTCCGCTCGCTCGTCCGGAGACGCTCGCTGCGCTCGCGACTCCCGTCAGTCGTCGGCCTCGACCCTGTTCCACGGCCCCCTGCGGTCGCCGTTCCGCTACGAGGCTGCCTCCTTCGCTACGCTTGCTCGCGGGTCGCTACGCTCCCCGCTCGCTCGTCCGGAGACGCTCGCTGCGCTCGCGTCTCCCGTCAGTCGTCGGCCTCGCCTGTCTCTATCGGCGCGCCGACCAAATTCCCCCACTCGGTCCAGGAGCCGTCGTAGTTGATCGTGTCGTCGTAGCCCAGCAGTTCGTGCAGCGCGAACCACGCGACCGATGAGCGCTCGCCGATCCGGCAGTAGGCGACGGTGGTCGAGTCGCCGTCGATGCCCTTCTCGGCGTACAGCTCCTCGATCTCCGCGCGGGTCTTGAACGTGCCGTCGTCGTTGGTCACCGCCGCCCACGAGATGTTCTGGGCGCCGGGGATGTGGCCGCCGCGCTGGGCGGTCTCCTGCAGGCCCGGCGGGGCGAGAATCTCACCGCTGAACTCCTCGGGGCTGCGGACGTCGACCAGCGGCAGGCCGCGCTCGATGGCGTTGTCGACGTCCTCGCGGTACGCGCGGATGGACTCGCGCGGGCCGGAGGCCTCGTACTCGACGGCCGAGAAGTCGGGTTCCTCGTCGGTCGTCGGGTAGTCGTTCTCCAGCCAGTACTCGCGGCCGCCGTCCAGCAGGCGCACGTCGTCGTGGCCGTAGTACTTGAACTGCCAGTAGGTGTACGCCGCGAACCAGTTGGCGTTGTCGCCGTACAGGACGACCGTCGAGTCCGCCGTGATGCCGTGGCTGCCCAGCAGCTCCTCGAAGTCCGCCTTGTCGAGGATGTCCCGCGTCGTCTGGTCCTGCAGTTGCGTCTCCCAGTTGAACCCGATGGCGCCGGGCGCGTGGCTCTCGTCGTAGGCCTCCGTGTCTACGTCGACCTCGACCAGCCGGTGGGCCGGGTCGTCGCTCTGGAACTCGTCGAGTCGCTCTTCTACCCAGTCGGCGCTGACGAGCACGTCGTTCGCGTAGTCCGAGGATGTCATGTTGCACCTCTTCCTTGCGTACCGAGGGGGTAAAAAACACCAGTGCCGGCAAGGAACCCTCGTACCGAAAAATCACTTTTCAGCATCTGAGCGGTCGGTTGCGGGAAGATGATCGACAGGCGGACGTGGCTGCCCGCGGCGGGTGCCGTCGCGACCGCTACGTCTCGTCTTTCTGAATCGTCTCGCGGCCGATGAACCGGGGGCGACGCTCGATGGCGAGGAAGTTGTCGACGTCCTCGCGGGCCTCCTTGGCCTTGCCCTTCTCGGGGTCGTAATCCCGCGAACCCTCGCCGCCAAGCGCGTCGTACAGCTTCTCCAGGTCCTCGAAGTAGAGTTCGGCGACGCCGTCGAACTCCGCGTGCTCGGGGTCGCTCGGCAGCACCGTCGCGTACCGCACCACGCCCTCGATCTCGCGGGCGATCGGCGTGTGGTTGTTCTGCCAGTGGTCGACGAACTCCTCGTGGCTCATGCCGTCCTGGCGCACCAGGAACGCCGAGTGCTTGTACAGGCCGTCGGTATCGCCGTCGACCTCGTCCTTCTGGACGATCTCCTCGCCGATGAACCGCGGCCGCTCCGCGACGTCGAGGAAGTTGTCGACGTCCTCGCGGGCCTGCGCGGCGACCTCCTTGGTGGGATCGTAGTCGCGACTGCCCGGACTGCCCAGCGCGGCGTGGAGATCGTCCAGCGTCTCGAAGTACAGTTCCGCCAGGCCGTCGAACTCGGCGTGTTCGGGGTCGGTCGGCAGCACCGTCTGGTAGCGCACCACGCCCTCGATGTCCCGCGCGATGGGCGTGTGATTGCTCTGCCAGTAGTCGACGAACTCCTCGTGGCTCATGTCCACCTGGCGCACCAGCAGGGCGACGTGCTTGTACATACGCCGAGATTCGCCCACCGGCGGGATAAATCGGTTGGGTACCACGCGACGGCGGTGTTCAGATAAGCCGACGGTTGCCTGCACGATCCACCGCTGGGTGGGACTGGGAGGGGCCGTCATCGGGCGCGCAGCGCCCGATTGCTCGGGAGACCGCCGGTCTCCCGGTGAGGGGTCGGAGGCGCTGACGACGGTGAGCCGAGCGCAGCGAGGCGAACGACGGGAGAGCGCCGCTCTCCCGGAACAAGGACCGCAGGACGGAGTCCGAGGACCGTCGTTCGAAAATCTTCGATTTTCGGACGACAGCGAGTCAGCGCCTCCGAGCCCGAGGGGGCTTCCGAAGCTGTTACGTCGTCGCTATCTCGGGTGCCGCTCTTATCTGAACAGTATCCCCCCACCGACCCCCAACGCTTTGCGCCCGGCGGTCGTCGCCGCCGCCATGCAGATCGTCGACGCCGACGAGATGGACTGGACCCACCGCGACGAGGGCGGGATGGACCTTCGGCGGAAGAAACTCGCTGTCGCGACCGGCGGCGAGGACATCGGCGCCAGCCTGTACGAACTCCCGCCCGGCGAGAAGGCCTGGCCGTACCACTACCACACCGGCAACGAGGAGGCCCTGTACGTGTTGGCGGGCGAGGGTGCGCTCCGTCTCGACGGCGAGCGCCACGCTCTCTCGGCGGGCGACTACGCCGCCCTCCCCGCCGACGAGCGGGGCGCCCACCGGGTGATCAACGACGGCGACGAGGTGTTGCGGTATCTCGCTGTCTCCACGATGAACGACCCGGACGTGATCGTCTACCCCGACTCGGAGAAGATCGGCGCCTTCGCCGGGGCTCCCCCTGGCGGCGAGGGGGAGCGCGACGTTCACGGCTACTTCCGCCGCGAGGACGCCGTCGGCTATTGGGACGGAGAACCAGATGTCGAACGGGAGTCGGAGTAAGCACCTGCGCGTGCCACGCGGTTGCGAACGACGACAAGACACTTCGGCGCCGAGCGGCAGTCGGTCGCATGGACGTCTCCGCGGAGACCCTCGCTGCCGCCTTCCCCGACCGGACCGTCGCCGAGACGACGGTTCCCGAGGGTGCCGACCACCCCGGCAACCACACCGTCCGGGTGCGCTTCGCGGACGGGGAGACAGCGTACCTGAAGGTCGCGGCCGACGGCGACGCCCGCCGCGTCGTCCGGGACGCCGCCGCGGCGCGGTACGTTCGGGCGAACACCACGCTGCGAGCGCCGCGGGTGCTCGCCGTCGGCGGCGACGCCGACCCGCCGTACGTCGCCACCGCGCCGCTGGCCGGGGAGTCGCTGCTGGCCCGCCAGCGGGCGACCGACGAGACGGGCCGCGTCGAGCTCGTCCGGACCGTCGGCGCGACGCTGGCGCGTCTCCACGAGCCCGACTTCGAGACGCCCGGCCGAATCGTCGGCGGGGGCGCCGGCGGCCTCGACCTCGTCGAGACGGCGTGGCCCGCGGCGCTGCGGAGCGCGCTCGACGAGCGGACCGCGATGCACTTCGCCGACCGGTTCGCCGCGTTGCCGGACCGAGCCGACGCGCTGCTCGCGGACGCCGCGGACGCGTTGGCCGGGTTCGATCCCGCGCTGCTCCACGAGGACCCTAACCGCGGGAACGTGCTGCTGCGCGAGGGCGAGCCACCCGGGCTGCTCGACTGGGAGACCGCCGTCGTCGGCGACCCGGCGCTGTCGCTCACCCGCGGCGAGAGCCACCACGTCGACGTCGCCGACGCCGACGCGGACCTGCGCGAACGGCTCCGCGCGGCGCTGTACGACGGTTACCGTTCGGTCGCCGGTACGCTCCCCGCGAGCTACGACGAGCGGCGACCGATCTACCGCGTCGTCACGTTCCTGCTGACCGCACAGACGTTCGACCTGTGGGCGCCCGAGGCGCCAGAATCGACAGCGGACCTGGCCGCGTGGGTCCAGCGGGAGTTCGACGCGCGACTGCGGGCCGCACGGCGTGTGTTCTGAGCGAGCGTCGTGCTACGCGCCGGGGTGGCCCTCGGGTAGCCCCGAGCGGCCCAGGAGGTTCTCTCGCAGCGTCGACCCCTCGTAGGACTCGCGGACCAGCCCGCGCTCACGCAGTTCCGGCACCACGAGGTCGACGAAGTCGTCGAGACTGCCGGTGCGGACCACCTCCTTGATGTTGAACCCGTCGACGCCCAGCTCGTTGTACCATCGCTCCAGCTCGTCGGCGACTTCTTCGGGCGTGCCGACGACGACGGGGGAGGTCGACCCGAGGCCGGCGAACTGCGCGACCTCCCGCACCGTCCACTCGCGGTCGGGGTCGGCGCTGGTGAAGGCGTCGACGGCCCCCTGAATCGCCTCGGTCTCGATGCGGTCGACGGTCTCGGCGGGGTCGAGTTCGGAGAGGTCCATCCCGAAGAACCCCGACAGCAGCGTCAGCACGGCCTCGACATCGACGTTCTCGCGGTAACTGTCGTACTTGGCCTGCGCGATCTCGTCGGTCTCGCCGACGATCGGGACGATGCCAGGGAAGAAGGCGACGTCGTCGGGGTCGCGGCCGTGGGCGGCCACGCGCTCGCTGAGGTCGTCGACGTAGTCGCGGACACCGGCCTCCGTGGGGTACGAGCAGAACACCGCCTCGGCGTGGGTCGCGGCGAACTCCCGCCCGCGGTCGGAGGCGCCGGCCTGGAACAGGACCGGCGTGCGCTGGGGCGACGGTTCGGCGCCGTGCGGGCCGGGCACCGCGAAGTGTTCGCCCTCGAAGTCGATGGTGTCGACGCCATTCGGGTCAGTGAACACCCGTCGGTCGGCGTCCCGGACGACCGCCTCGGCGTCCCAGGAGTCCTCCCAGAGGCGGTAGCACACCTCCATGAACTCGTCAGCGCGGTCGTAGCGCGTCTGGCGATCCATCATCTCGTCGAGCCCGAGGTTCTCCGCGGCCGATTCGAGGAACGACGTCACGACGTTGTACGCCAGCCGGCCGTCGGTGACGTGGTCCAGCGTCGACAGCTCGCGAGCCAGCTGGTAGGGATGGACGTACGACGTCGACCGCGTGACGGCGAAGCCGAGGTGGTCGGTGACCTCAGCCATCGCAGGCACGACGTAGGAGGGATCGTTGGCGGGCGTCTGGATGGCGTGGCGGACCGCCGACTCCCGGCTGTCGCCGTACACGTCGTACAGCCCCCGGACGTCGGCGAAGAACACGGCGTCGAACCCGCCGCGCTCGGCGGTCCGGGCGACTTCCGTCCAGTACTCTCGGTCGGTGTACGCCGCCGAGCGGTCCCCGGGGTACGACCAGGTCCCCGGCGAGACGTGCTCGACGGCGTTCATCGTGAACAGGTTGAGGTGCATCACGTCCGCTGTCATGGACCCGGATAGCGGCGCAAGGGGTTACTCGGGACCGATAGCGGTCGAACCCACCGCTTTCGGGCCGGCGTGGGTTCAAGTGCGAGAGCGCGGCCAAGGGCGGCGTGCGCTAAGTAGCGCCCGCGGCGCACGGCGGTTGCGCGACGCGACGCCGCGGGAGTCGGGACGACGGGGGCGTCCCCAGCGTCGCCTGCTCGCCACGCGGTCGCGCCCACCCCCGGGGCGTGATCCCTCGCCGACCCGGGCTCAACAGGAGCAGTAGTACTCCTCGTCGCCGAACTCCGTCCGCAGCAGCCGCGCGATCGGCCCGGAGTCCTCGGGGTCGTACACCGCCGGCACCAGCTCGTCGTCGCCACCGGTCGCCAGACTGGCCCACGCCGACTCCGACAGCAGGTCCGGCTCGCCCTCGGTCAGCGAGGCGAGGTAGTCCCGCGTCGACAGCCAGCGGACCTCGGCGTCTGGGTCGGGAGTCCGCTCGTCCGTCTCGGCGCCCACGGCGTCGCGGTACGCCGCGAGCGGCAGGTTCGCCCCCGCCGCAACCGGCATCGCGATCCACTTCCACGGCCGGGTGTTGACATCCAGCAGCAGGTGGTCGTCGCGCTCGGGGTCCCGGACGAACTCCGCCTCGCTGATGCCGTGGTAGCCCGTCTCCGACAGCACCGACAGCGCCCGCTCGCGCAGGTCCGGGTCGTCGACACGCTCGACGACACAGGAGGTGCCGAACGGCTGGGGGTGACGACGCCGAGCGTTGCCGACGACCGCCAGCGGGTCGCCGTCGGGGGCGACGTACGACGCCAGCGAGCGGTCGGCACCGGGCACCGCGTCGACGCGTTGCTGGGCCATCAGGCGGACGCCCGCGTCGGTCGCGGCGGCGACGGCCTCGGCGAACTCGTCGGCGTCCGTGACCTCGAGGACGTTCGTTCCGACGGCCTCCTCGAAGGCGCGCTTCCGGGCGGGCTTGCACACCAGCGGGAACCCCAGTCGCTCGGCGGCCGTCTCCGCGTCGAGGGTCGGCAGCGGCTCGACGCCCGCCGGTGTCGGGTCGGTGCCGTCGCGGGTCTCCGCGAGGCGGTACGTCTCCGGGGTCGGCACGCCGAGGTCCGCGGCGATGGCGTACAGCGACTCCTTGTCCAGCACCGTCTCGACGGCGTCCGGTTCGAAGGAGAGGCGGACGCCGTCGGGGCGGGTCTCGCGGGCCGCGTGGACCCACTCGTCCATGCAGGTGAACAGGACGGGCTCGTGGTCGAGCGCGTCGGCCAGCGTCGCCAGGTCCGCGGCGAACCCGTCGCGGTCGTCTAACGGGTACGTCACCTCGCCGGCGTAGTCGACCGCGGCGGAGGGGTGAGCGACGCCCTCCTCGGTGCGGTCCAGCGCGACCACGGGGACGCCGGCGGCAGACAGCGCCCGCGAGACGCCGAGGCCCGTGATGTGAGCGTTGCAGACGAACGCCGGCGGGCGATCGAACGAGGCGGTCGCCAGCGCGTCCCGAAGCGAGTCGAACGAGCGAAAGCGGTCGGCCATACTCGCCGTTGGCCGCCGGGGTTCATAAGCGGCCGTCGGTCGGCAGGACTGGCCGGTGGTCGGCGGTGTCGGCGATCGGCGCCGCCCCCGTCAGAACGGCGTCGCGCCCGAACGGGCCGCCAGCACGGCGAACAGGCCGCCGACGAACAGGGCGAGCAGGAACGTCGCCGCCAGCAACCCGTAGAACGTCGCGAGACGGCTTCGGCCGGCGGCGCCGTAGCAGCTCGGGTAGGCCATCGCCGAATTTTCGCTCGCCAGAGACAAATATCTATCGTCGAAAGTGTGAATTAATGTGTCCGCTCAGGTGAACCGACCGGTCTCGGCGCCACACTCCTCACAGACGGTGACGATGGCCTCGTGGTCGTCGGTGAGCTGGATGTCTTGGGGGGTCGTCGTCTCGCAGTCGGCACACTCTCGGAGCACCTCGGTCTCGCCGGCGTCCTGTGGTGCGCCGATGGCCAGCGCCACGACGCGCTCCTCGCCCTCGTTGACGCCGCGCTGGTACTCACCGGGGGCGAACCGTACAAGTTCGCCGGGGCCGACCGCGACATCGCCGTCGGCGGTCCGGAAGGTGACGGTGCCGGACTCGACGTAGAACACCTCCTCCTGGTCGGCGTGGGCGTGGAACCCGTAGGCGAAGCTGTCGCCGGGCGAGAGCTCGTAGTGGTTCAACGCGAGGTTCGCCAGGCCCAGCGCGTCGGTCAACGGACGGGTCTCGTCGGCCGGACCCATCCGGTCGTCCATCTCGTCGAGGCTGTGCTTGCGCATGGGCGACCGTTCGGCGGGCGGGACAAAAAGGGGCGGCGACCCTCACTCCGCGCGGTCGACGTCGATCTGCTCCTCGAGGCGCTCGAGTTCCTCCGACTCTGCGAGCTCCTCCAGGCGCTCGCGGAAGTGGTCGTCGCAGAGGCCGACCGTCACGCCCGAGGACTCGGCGGCGACGGTGGCGTCTTGGTCGCAGTAGTGGCAGTGCATACCTGCTGTACGTCGTCGCGAGGGTTGAACCTGGCGCTCGCTCATATGGGTTATGCTCACAGTGTCCCGGGAGCACGCTGCGCCGTGCTCCCGACCCTCGCGAACCGGCGGTTCGCTGAGTCCCCGGGAGCGCGCTGCGCCGCGCTCGCGGAAAGAGCCGAGAACGACCCGTATCAGAGGTGCGCCGCGAGGCGGTCGAACTCCCCTTCGGAGAGCCCGGCCAGCCCCAGTCGCTCGTCGTGGGCGTCGCTGCCGCCGGTGACCAGCAGATCGTGCTCGGCGACGGTCCGCTCGACGAGGCCCTCGTCGACCGACGAGCCGTAGGGGTACGGTCCCTCGACGGCGTCACAGCGAGGGGCCAGCTCCAGCGCCGCCGCGGGGTCGTCGTAGCGCAGCGGGTGGGCCAACGACACGACGCCGCAGGTCTCCCGCAGCAGCGACAGCCCCCGCTCGAAGTCGGGGACGTCTCGGGCGACGAAGCAGGGGCCGCCGTCGCCGATCAGGTCGTCGAACGCCGCCTCGTAGTCGACGTCGGTGTCGGGGTGGGCGTCGATGGCACGGGCGAGGTTCGGCCGACCGACGCCCGGTTCGTAGGCGAGGTCGAGGTCGATCCCGAGTCGGTCCTCGACGGCCTCGGTCATGGCTCGGGCGCGCTCGATCCGGTCGTCCTGCAGGCGCCGGCACTCCGCGCGGAGGTCGCCGGCGGCGTCGGGGTCGACGCCGTAGCCCAGCAGGTCGATCCGCTCGTGGGGGGCCGCGACGCGCAGTTCGATCCCGTTGACGATCGGGACCCCCTCGCGCTCGACGACCGGCGCGTCGAGGTCGGGGTGCAGGCGGTCGTGGTCGGTGACGGCGGTCACCGCGACGTCGGCACGGCGAGCGGCCGCCGGCAGCGCCTCCAGGGTGAGTTGCCCGTCCGATCTGGTCGTGTGGACGTGCAGGTCCGCGTGTGGCACGCCTACGCCGACGCGAGCGAGGGGGAAATCGGTGTCGAACCGAGGCGCGTTTAAGGAATCATAGGTTCCTGAAAGAGAGATTTATCACGGTCTATCATTTACTATTCGGCATGCTCCTGACCGGCACCGGCGACCGCATCGACGCGCTGGAGTACCCGCTGACGACCGACGAACTCGCCGCGCGACTGGGTGCGGCGGAACTGGACTGCCCGGGCGAGGCGACGCTGGGCGACGCGCTGGAACCGCTGGCCGGCGAGACGTTCGAGACGCCGGAAGACGCCCGCTTCGCCGTCCTGACCGGCGTTGGCGAGGGCGCCATCGGGCGGAAGGGGTACAGCGACCGCGATCCCGGCGCCCCCGGCGAGGACGGACCGCAGCCAGTCTCGTTCTGACGCCGAGTCGACGCCGCTGGTCGGCGGCGACTACCGGTCGACCCACGTCACGGCGGCGTCCAGGTCCAGCGGCGTCGACCCCTTCGAGTACGCCTCGACGAACCCGGAGGGGCGAGCGCGGTAGACGACGGCGGGGCGGTGGTGAACCTCCGGCCGCTCGCCGCGGACGGCGGCCCACTCGTCGTCGCGGAACGACGAGCAGTCGACGAACAGCGTCGCGCCGCCGCCGTGCTCGCTGAGCTGGCCCGACGTCTTCGTCTGGGCGGTGTCCTTGACCGCGGCGACGGGCGTGCCGGCGCTGCGCTCGGTCGGCGGCAGCGGCCGGGTCACCTCGACGAGCGTGCCCTCGCCGTTCCGTTCGGCGCGGAAGTCGAGGCTGTGCCCGGTCGTCACCTCGATCTCGGGTTCGATGGCGTAGCCGGCGTCGTGCAACAGCTTCGCGGCGATGAACTCCGACATCGCCGCGGCCATCCGCACCGGGTCGAGGTACTCGCTGGTGCCGAGCTTGCCGGCCATCACCTCGCGGTGGTCGTCGAGCACGCCCGTCGAGAGGAAGTCGTCGAAAAAGGAGAGGGCAGCGTCGCGGTCGGCGTCGGGGAAGCCGGCGGCGTGGTCCCGGAAGAACTCCCGAGTCGTCTCGCGACCGTCCTTCGAGCAGAACACGGGGAGGAAGAACCACGCGAGGTGCTCGTGGGCGGCGAGCCACGGGTCGTCACGTTCGATGTCGGCGAGAAACTCCCGCTGGGCCCACCGCGCGATGGGGTAGGGAACCTCGGTCCACCCCTCCTTCTCGGTGCGCCACAGCACCTGCGGCGTCTCCGTGTTGCCCATCCAGTAGGCGCCGGACGCCTCGCGGCGCCAGGCGAACAGCGCCACGTCGCCGTTGTCCATCTCGAAGCGACGGTGGTCCCACTCCTCGGGGACGGGAAACTGCGGGTCGACCATCTCGGCGCCGATGTTCGCATCCAGATCGGACAGCAACTGCCCGCGCACTCGACCGGGGGACCACGACTCCGTCGAGTGGCGAAAGCGAAGCGGTTTGGCCACACCAGCGGTTCGCCGGCGAGGCGGTTAGCCCTTCCGGAGGGCGGGTGCGACAGTTTAAACCCGGACAGGCCGCTACTCCGGAGCGATGAACGTCGGTGACGTACCGGGGCTGCCGTCGGGGGTCGCGGCGGGGTTCGCGAGCGACGGCATCGAAGAGTTGTACCCCCCGCAGGCCGCCGCCGTCGAGGCCGGGGTCACCGAGGGCAAGAGCGTCGTCGCAAGCGTCCCGACCGCCAGCGGGAAGACGCTGATCGCCGAACTCGCGATGCTCGCGGCGGTCGAACGGGGCGGCACCGCGCTGTACATCGTCCCGCTGCGGGCGCTGGCCAGCGAGAAGAAGGCGGAGTTCGAGGAACTCGCGGAGTTCGGCCTCTCGGTGGGGATGTCGACGGGCAACTACGAGGCGAGCGGGGACTGGCTGGGCGCCAACGACGTGATCGTCGCCACCAGCGAGAAGGTTGACTCGCTTGTCCGGAACGGCGCGCCGTGGCTGGACGACCTCGACTGTGTCGTCAGCGACGAGGTCCACCTCGTCGACGACCCCCAGCGCGGACCCACCCTGGAAGTGACGCTGGGGAAGTTGCGGTCGCTGAACCCCGACCTCCAGGTCGTCGCGCTGTCGGCGACCATCGGCAACGCCGCCGAACTGGCCGACTGGCTGGACGCCGAACTGGTCGACAGCGACTGGCGCCCGATCGAACTCCGGACGGGCGTCCACTACGGCGACGCCGTCCACCTGGACGACGACACCAAGCGCGAACTCCCGACGCGACGCTCGGAGAAGGCGACGCCAGCCATCGTCCGGGAGACGCTGGACGAGGGCGGGTCGACGCTGGTGTTCGTCAACAGCCGTCGCAACGCCGAGGCCGCCGCCGGGCGGCTCGCGGACGTCGTCGCGCCGTCGCTGTCGCCCGAGCTGGAGAAGCGACTGGCCGACCTCGCCGGGGAGATTCGGGACGTCAGCGACACCGAGACCAGCGAGGACCTGGCCGCGGCCGTCGAGCGCGGGGCCGCGTTCCACCACGCCGGGCTCTCCAGCGAGCACCGCTCGCTCGTCGAGGACGCCTTCCGCGAGCGCGAACTGAAGGTCATCTGCGCGACGCCGACGCTGGCGGCGGGCGTCAACACCCCAGCCCGGCGCGTCGTGGTGCGCGACTGGCGTCGCTACGACGCCACCGCCGGCGGGATGGAGCCGCTGGACGTCCTGGAGGTCCACCAGATGATGGGCCGCGCGGGCCGCCCGGCCTACGACGACTACGGCGAGGCGCTGATCCCCGCCAGCACGCACGACGAACTGACCGAGTTACAGGACCGGTACATCGGCGCCGACCCCGAGCCGGTGCGCTCGAAGCTCGCCAGCGAACCCGCCCTGCGAACGCACGTCCTCGCGACGGTCGCGTCTGGGTTCGCCCGCTCGCGAGAGGGCCTACTGGAGTTTCTGGAGGGGACGCTGTACGCCAGCCAGGGCGCCGACGACGGCCGCCTGGAGCGCGTGCTCGACGACACGCTGGCCTATCTCGAACGCAACGAGTTCCTCGAACGGGACGGCGACGGCGTCACGGCGACGAGTCTGGGCCACACCGTCTCGCGGCTGTACCTCGATCCGATGAGCGCCGCGACCATCGTCGACGGCCTGCGGGCCGCCGACGAGCGCCCGACGCCGCTGGGTTGCTTCCACCTCGTCGCTCGCACCCCGGACATGTACGAGCTGTACCTCCGGTCGGGGGACCGCGAGACCTACACCGAGCTGTGCTACGAGCGCGAGGCCGAACTGCTCGGCGCGACCCCCAGCGAGTTCGAGGAGGGCCGGTTCGAGGACTGGCTGTCGGCGCTGAAGACCGCCAAACTGCTGGAGGACTGGGCGAGCGAGCTCGACGAGGACCGCATCTGCGAGCGCTACGGCGTCGGCCCCGGCGACATCCGCGGGAAGGTCGACACCGCCGAGTGGTTGCTGGGCGCCGCCGAGCAACTGGCCGGCGAGCTCGAACTCGGCGTCGCGCCGGCGGTCCGAGAGGCGAAAAAGCGCGTCGAGCACGGCGTCGAGAGCGACCTGCTCGACCTCGTCGGCGTGCGCGGCGTCGGCCGCAAGCGCGCCCGGCGGCTGTACGAGGCCGGCGTCGAGACGCCCGCGGACCTCCGGACCGCCGAGAAGGGCCGCATCCTGGGCGCGCTGCGGGGCCGGGAGGCCACCGCCGAGAACGTGATGGAGGCCGCCGGCCGCGAGAATCCCAGCGTCGACGGGGTGACCGCCGACGAGAGCGCACGCCCCGCCGAGACGACCGCCGGCCGCGACGGCGACGACGGCACAGAGCCCGCCGCGGACGACCAGCAGGCCAGCCTGGGTGACTTCTGATGACCGCGCCACACCGCCTCGTCGAGGGGACCGCGACCGTCGACGACGTCGATGCGTTCGTCGCAGAACTGGGCGCGATCGGCGAGGCCCACGGCTGCACCGTCCAGGCGTTCGACGCCAGGTACGTCGTCGACGCGACGCACCTCCGGCAGGCCCTGGAACTGGCCGACCGCGCCATCGAGCGCGGCGAGAACGTCGCTCGCGACCGCGCCGTGGAGGTGCTGCTGTACGCCGCCGGACGCCGCCAGATCGATCGCGCCCTGACGATGGGCGTCGCCGAGGGCCGCCACCCCGCGGTAGTGCTGGTGGCCGCCGATCCGGACGCCGACGCCACGGCGACCGGCGAGACGGGCGGCGGGCGCGACACCGACCGCACGCCGAGCGAGCGCGTCGAGGCGGCCGCCGACGCCCTGAGGGACCTGCTGGACCCGGGCGAGACCCTCGGCGAGTACGACGCCGATCTCGTCGCGGACTTCTTCGACGTCACCGCCGCCGAGCGGAGCGCCACCGACGCCGGCCTCCCGGAGCTGGTCCACGAGCGGGTGGCGCTGCTGGACGTCGGGAAGTGACCCACCTGGCGAGGCGTTGGGGACCGACCGCGCCGAACGCCTTTTGTCGCCGCCGCCGAACGACCGCGCATGCCCCGCCTGGAGGAGCAGTTCGAGATCGGCGACCTCACCGTCCCCAACCGGCTGTACCGCGCGCCGCTGCTGGAGTGTGCCGGCAACGGCCCCGAGGCGGTCGACCGCCTGATCGCCGATCTGGAACCGGCGGCGGCGGCAGGCGCCGGCCTGCTGTTTCAGGGCGCGACCATCGTCCGCGGCGAGGGCGGCTGCGCCGCGCCGGGGATGACGCGGGTCCACGACCCCGAGTTCGTCGCCGACCTGGCGCGGCTGACCGACGCCGTCCACGCCCACGGGTCGCGCATCTTCGTCCAGCTGGAGCACGGCGGCCTGCGGAGCATGGAGACCTGGCACGCCGAGTTCCGCCGGGACAATCCGGACCTCCAGCAACTGGCCGTCTCGCGGCCGCCGTGGCCGCTGCGGCTGCTCGACCGACTGGGCTTCGTCGACTACGACCCGCAGGTGCTCTCGACCGCGGAGGTGTACGACCTCGCGGCAGACTTCGGGCGCGCCGCGGGGTACGCCGTCGACGCCGGCTACGACGGGATTCACCTCTCGGGGGCGAACATGGGCATCGTCCAGCAGTTCCTCTCGCCGTTCTACAACCGCCGCGACGACGAGTTCGGCGACGGCGTGCGCTTCCTCGAACTCGTCCACGACGAGATTCGCGACCGCGCCGGCGACGTCCCCCTCGTGACGAAGGTGCCCGACGAGTCCCCCGCGCCGCCGCTGGTCCGGCGTCGGCTGTCGACCGACGACGCCGTCGCCATCGCCGCCGAACTGGACCGGATCGGCTACGATGCCCTGGTTCCGGTTCGGACCTCCGTCGTCTGGGACATGAGCATCGTCCGCGGGGAGTTCCCCGAACGCGCCTGGGAGCACGGCGACGCCGACGACTACGCCGCCGCCTTCGGCGGTCCGGCGAAGGCGCGCCTCGTGCGGCTGCTCAACCGCCTGGAGGCGATCCAGTACGACTTCGAACCCGCCTGGAACGAGCGGCTGTGTCGGCGGGTCCGCGACCGCGTCGCCGGCGACACCGCGGTGCTGTGCGAGGGCGGGGTCCGCGAGCGCGGCGAGATGGACGAACTGCTGGGCCACGGCGGGCCGCGGGCCGCCGACGCCGTCGGAATGGCCCGGCCGTTCTACGCCGAGCCGCGACTGCCCGCGCGGCTGCTCGACGCGACGCCCGATCGACGGGTCGTCTGCGAGAGCTGCAACAACTGCACCGTCCCGCAGGCGACGGGCGAGCCCGGCGTCTGTCGGACGCCGAGCGTGCTGGAACGCCGCGGGCAACTGGCGACGGCAGGCGCCTACGAGCGCCCCGACGCAGCCCCGGACCGTCCGGCCGCCGACCGTGACGCCGAGCGGGAGTCCTAAACACCGGGCGCCACACCACCACCGCATGCGAGTGAGCGTCATCGGCGGGAGCAGCGTCACCGACGAGCAGGCGCGGATCGCCGCCGGCGTCGGCAGAGAGATCGGCTCGCGGGGCCACACGCTGGTCTGTGGCGGGCTCGGCGGCGCGATGGCCGCCGCCTGCCGCGGCGCCAGCGCGGCGGGCGGCCGGACGATCGGCATCCTTCCCGGTACCGACCCCGCGGCGGCCAACGAGCACGTCGACGTGCCCGTCGCCACCGGACTGGGGTCGATGCGCAACGCCCTGGTGGTCCGCAACGGCGACGCCGCCGTCGCGATCGACGGGGCGTACGGCACCCTCTCGGAGATCGCGCTGGCGCTGAACGCCGACTTGCCGGTGGTGGGTCTCGACACCCACGACGTCGACGGCGTCGTGGCCGTCGACGACCCCGCCGCGGCGCTCGACCGGATCGAGCGCGACGACGAGTGACCAACGGCGGTCGTGCACCAGCGGTAGGAAATCGCCGGTCAGCGTCGCCCAACGGCCGACAATTCAATAACGGTTGCCTCCAAATAGTTGAGTGAATGAAACGGACGTGTCTCGGCGTCGGGGGAGCGACGCCGACCGCGTGGGGCCGACGACCCCGGGGGGGCGACGATGCCACAGTGTAACGTCTGCATGGACGACATCGACGAGGAGACAGAGACCCACATCGAGGTCGTCAAACCGATGGAGTTCAAGGGGAACACCCAGGAGATACGCCACTACTACTGCTCGGTGAGCTGTCTCGTCGACCACGCCAAGAACTGAGACCGCCCACGACAGCCCCGACCGAACAGCCCACCGCTCACGACAGGTTGATCCACCCGCCGGCGGAAGTCCCCACAGTGAGCGACGAGGAGATCGCGGCCATCGGCGACGAGCGCGACCGCTGGGTGACGGTCGGCGGCGCCAGCCTGCTGTCCGTCGCGCTGGGCGCGTACGAACTCGTCCCCGCGAGCGTGACGCCGCTGATCCGCGAGGCGCTCGCGGTCGACGCCGCCGAGGCAGGGTTGCTCGTCAGCGTGATGTTCGGCACCGCCGTCGTCGCCAGCGTCCCCGTCGGGGTCGCGCTCGATCGGACGAACTCCCGGACGGCCATCGCCGTCGCCGTCGGCGTCCTGCTCGTCGCCGGGGTCTGGGGGTGGGCCGCGGCGACCGCTGAGTCGTTCTCCGGACTGCTGGCTTCCCGGGTGCTGGGTGGCATCGCGTACGTCGTCGTCTGGAACGCCGGCATCGACGTCGTCGGGCGGGCGTTCCCCCCGGACCGCCAGGCGACCGCCGTCGCGACGTTCACCGCTAGCGGCCCCGTCGGGTTCGCCGTCGGCCAGGGCACCGGCCCGCTGGTCGCCGACACGCTGGGCTGGCCCGCGGTGTTCCCGGTCTACACGGGGCTGGCGGTCGTTGGGCTGGCGCTGTTCTGGCCGGCCAGCCGCGGCGGCGGGCGCGCCAGCGGGACCGACGCCCCCTCGCTCTCGGCGCTCCGGGGCGTCGTCACGAACCCACAGGTGCTGTTGGTCGGCGCGCTGGGCTTTCTCGGCTACGCGCTGTACCTGTTCGTCAACACCTGGGCCCCCTCCTACCTCACCGACGAACTGGCGCTGAGCCTGGGCGCCAGCGGGCTGGTCGTCGCCGCCTTCCCCGCGGTCGGCGTCGTCTCGCGCATCTCCGGCGGCCTGCTCTCGGATCGCCTGTTCGGCGGGCGGCGCCGCCCCGTGGTGCTGTGGTCGTTCGTGGTCGCGGCGCCCGCGGTCGCGGCGCTGACGCTGCCCGCCAGCGTCGGCGCCGTCCTCGCGCTGCTGGTGGTCGCCGGCGCCGCCATCCAGCTGTGTCTCGGGCTGGTGTTCGCCTACGTCCGGGAACTCGTCGCGCCCGCGACCGCCGCCACCGCCGTCGCCGTGCTGACCAGCGTCGGCCTGGCCGGCGCCTTCGTGGCACCCATCGCCGGCGGCGCCGTCATCTCGGCGCTCGGCTACCCCGCCGCGTTCGCCATCGCGGGCGCGCTCGGCGCGGTTGGGGCGGCGCTGGCCTGGGTCGCGCCGGAGCCGGATTGAGGGGCTAACCCGGTGATGCTACACACTTAGCCGGTGAAATTAAATAGGGTCACTCTGTTGAGAATCCTATGCGTCGCAGACAGTACCTCAAGGCGACCGCGGTAGCATCGGCGGCTGGACTGGCAGGCTGTTCGGGAATCCTCGGCGGCGGCGGCGGCGGCCCCTCCGGAGTGGCGAAGAACTGGCTCCAGGCGGCCAACAACGGCAACGAGGACAAGGTCGAGGACCTCACGCACTCGGACTCGCCGCTGAACATGCTCCTCTCCCAGCTGGTCACGAGCTTCGAAGAGGCCGACTACAGCGTCGACTCCGTCGAGACCACCGAGGAGGGCGACGAGGAGGCCACCGTCGAGGCGACGCTGTCCGTGGCGGGCGAGTCGGAGACCAACGAAGTCCTGCTGCAGACCGAGGACGGCGACTGGAAAGTCTTCAGCTTCGGTGACATGAGCGGCGGCGGCGGTACCTCCGGCACCTCGGCCTGAAACCGACCGAGCGGGACTGGCGACGATTTTTCCGACGTACCGTTCCTCCGGAGTGACGGTGCTGCGCTGCCCGCGGTTCGCGGGCGACGCTATCTGCTACGGACGCTCTCGCTCGGGTGTTCGTTCGCACGAGAAACTCCTCGCTCGGGAGTTCGTTCGCGACAGGATAGTCCATCCTGGATTCGAACCAGGGTCGAAGCCCCCAGAAGGCTTCAGGATTGGCCACTACCCCAATGGACTGACATTTTTGCCGACACCGCTCGTGTCGCCATCGTTCGGTTGCCCGGTGACGCTCTTTAGTGTTGCGAACTCAGGTGACCGAAACACGACGTTCCACGGGACCGCAACCAGCACGTCTGTCACTCCACCCGAAACGGAGGGGTTCGAGAACGTGTACGGACCGATACCTACTTGCCGCCGAGTGACCCACGATCGTGCATGTACGTCGGACGGTTCCTCGTCGTCGGACCGGGCATCGGCGCGTACAGAGTGTCCTCGCGGTCGTTCCCGAACCGGAAGGTGATCGAGCGGGACGGGACGCTGACGGTCGTCCCGACCGACGAGGCCGAGCCCACGGACAACCCGTACGTCTCCTACAACTGCGTGCGCCGAGCCGACGGCCGGGCCGTCGTCGGCAACGGGTCGCACGTCGACCCCATCACCGAGAAGGTCGAGCTAGGCTACCCGGCCCGCGACGCGCTGGCGACGGCGCTGCTGTCGCTGGACTACGAGAAGGACGACTACGACACCCCCCGCATCGCCGGCGTCGTCGGCGCGGAGACGGCCCACGTCGGCATCGTGCGCCGGGACGCCCTGCTCGTCGAGGAGGTGTCGGAGCCGACGCTGGTGGCGACCTACGAGCGCGACCGCCCGGAGCCCGAACCGTTCGACGTCGAACGGGCCGAGACGGCGGCGACGAAGGCCTACGAGATGGACTACGAGCACGCCGTCTGCGCGGCGGGTGTCGCGGTCGCGCGCCACGGCGTCGACACCGCCATCGAGAACGGGCCGTAGGTCAGTCGCCGCGCTGGCGGTCGAGAACACGCTCGCGGGTGTCCAGCAGCGCCGTCAGGTGATCGGCGTCGTCGAGCACCGTCGCCTCGGCGCCCAGTTCCTCGGCGAATCGTCGCGCACCGGCGACGGGGACGTTGCCGTCGTCGGCACCGTGCCACAGTCGAACCGGTACCGACGGGTCCAGCGGCGGCAGCTCCCACGGCGACCCCAGCAGTCGCGTCTCGGCGACGAGACCGCGCCGCGACCGGGCGATTCCCGCGAGGAAGTCCCGGGCGGCGAGCGTCGCCTCGCGGTCGGAGAGGGCGTCGGTGTCGTCGGTGAGCTGGGCGAGGGCCAGCGACGGGCGTCGCTCGGCCAGTCGGGCCTGGCCGCGGAGGACGGCCCCGAGCAGTCGCGGCGTGTGCGTCGCCGCCCCCTCCAACAGGCGCTGCGCGAGCGGCGGCGCCTCGCGCATCTCCGGTGGAACCGACGTCGAGACCAGGTCGACCGCGGTCACGCGGTCGGTGGTCGCGGCCGCCGCGAGTGCCTGCGCGCCACCACCAGAGAAGCCGACCGCGCCGGCCCGCTCGACCCCCGCGTCGTCGAGGATCGCCCGGGCGATGGGGCCGGCGTCGGCCAGCGTCCGGTCCTCCCACGCCGGCGCCCGACCGAACCCCGGCCGCTCCGGGACGAGCAGTCTGACCCCCCGGTCGCGGGCGGCGGCGTCGTACAGCGCCCCGAGCAGGCTCGACCCGGGCGTGCCGTGCCACAGCAGGACCGGGGTCCCCGAGTCGGCGCCGTACTCGGCGTAGCGAACGGGGCGGCCGTCGACGGTGGCGGTGGCCGTCGCCGTCGGCGGCGCGGTCGAGTCGAAGTCGAGGGGGGCGTCCCCGAAGGCCCCCGACGCGGCGTCGCTCCGGTCGTCGGATCGCGAGGCGGCGGCGTGCTGACTCATCGGTCGATTCTTGGCGGCGACGACGGAGGCCGGTAGTGCCGAACAGATGCGGTGGTTTATATGTTCTCGCGGCGTCGGCGCGACCGATGGACCGAGCGACGTTCCGGGTGCGGTACCCGCCCGAGCGAGCCCACCCGATCCACCGCGCCATCGCCGGCGACGGCCCCGTGACTCGGGGAGACGTGCTCCTGTGGGGGCCGACATCGTCGGTGACGACGCTGAGCTGGTACGACGCGGGGGTCGACGCCGTCGGCGACCTCCTCGCTGCCGTCGACTCGGTGGTCGCCCGGCGACTGGTCGAGGGCGACGGCGGAACCTACGCGTTCGTCCACCAGGCGGCGTACGAACTCGACGAGACGGTGCTGGACCTGGTCGCCGACGCGCCGGTGGTGTATCCGCCGCCCGTCACCTTCCACGACGACTGGACCGCGCGCTTCGAGGCCGTCGGCGAGTCGGCGGCGCTGGCGGCGCTGCACGACGCGCTGGCCGAGACGCTCGCGGTGACCGTCGAGCGCGTCCGACCGTTCGAGCGTGCGGGGTCGACCGCCGCGCTCACCGACCGCCAGCGGGAGGCCCTCGCCGTGGGCGTGGAGCTGGGCTACTACGACGTACCCCGGACCGCGGCGGTGAGCGACGTCGCCGAGGCGCTGGACTGTGCGCGGTCGACGGCGGGGGAACTGCTGCGCAAGGGCGAGGGTGCCGTCGTTCGGGCGGTCCTGGCCGACCGCGAGCGCGGGGACGGCGGGGTTTAATTCCGCAGGCGAGCGAGTCTCGCCCATGAGACTCGGCGTGCTCTCGGACGTGCACGGCAACCGCGTCGCGCTGGCGGCGGTGCTCGCGGACGCACCGGCGATCGACGGCTGGCTCTGTGCGGGCGACGTGGTCGGGTACAACCCCTGGCCCGGCGACTGCGTCGAGCGAGTGCGGGAACTGCCGGCGCCGGGCGACGGAGAGGACGGCGAGGAGTCGGAGAGGCAGGGGGCGCCGACGGTGATGGGCAACCACGACCGCGCGGTCGCGACCGACTCGGCGTTCCGCTTCAACGCGATGGCCAGAGCCGGCGTCGAGTACGCCGTCGAGCAACTCGACGACGAGCATCTGGCGTGGCTCCGCGAGTTGCCGGACCGCCGCCGAGAGTGCGACGGCCGGGTGGCGATGGTCCACGGCCACCCCGACGATGTCGACCGCTACACCTACCCCGACGAGTTCGACGGCGCGATGCTCGGCGAGGAGGACCTGCTGGTGCTCGGCCACACCCACGTCCAGGGCGCCCGGGCGTTCGACGAGGGCGTCGTCCTCAATCCCGGCAGCGTCGGGCAACCCCGCGACGGCGACCCACGGGCCGCCTACGCCACCGTCGAACTGGAAGGCGCGGGTGTGGTCGACTGGGACCTGCGGCGGGTGGCCTACGACATCGACGCCGTGCAGGAGGCGGTCGCGGCGGCGGGGCTGCCGACGAAGATCGGGAGCCGACTGGAGCAAGGGCGGTAGACGTCCGAGCGACGGACGGTATCGACCTCGCCAATCCACCGCGGGGTGGGAATGGAAGGGGCCGAGGGGTCGTCCCTGTTGACGATGCAAGCACCGCAGGAGTGAGCCGTGCGAACGACGAGGAGCACAGCGAGTCAGCAGGGACGAGCCCGAGGGGGCTTCCGAAGCGGTCCCGTCGGTGGCCCCGAGCGCGAACCACGCTCCGTTCCCGGACCCCGATCAAGCAACCGGCCGGAGGTCGGCGCTGAAGTGGCGCAGTTCCGCCATCGGCGGTTCGTCGATGACCTCGTAGCCGACGGCCTCCTCGCGACGGTCCAGGACGGCCCGGGCGGTGTCGACGACGTGCTCGAAGTGCTCGTCGTGGTAGCGTCGCCGCGGGACCGCCAGACGGACCAGTTCCGGGCGGTCGGTGTCCGGGAACGCGAAACTCCCCAGTTCGACGCCGCGGACGGCGCCCTCGCGGTACAGTTCGCACACCAGGGCCTGCCCGGGGAACTGCTCGTCTGGGATCGAGGGATAGACCGCGCCCGCGTCGAGGTAGACCGCGTGGCCACCGGGCGGCATGTAGACTGGGACGCCAGCGTCGTCCAGGGCCTCGCCGAGCGCCCGGACCTGCGCGACGCGGTGGCGGACGTACCGCTCGGTGACGGCCTCGCGCAGGCCCACCGCCATCGCCGCGATGTCCTTCCCGGATATCCCGCCGTAGGTGGGGAAGCCCTCGTAGAGGATGCCCCGGCCCTTGCACAGTTCGAACAGGTCCGTGCCGCCGGCGCCGGGCGCAGCGGGGCCGTCGACGGTGACGCCGTCGGCGACCGCGACGAACCCGCCCATGTTCACGAGGCCGTCCTTCTTGCCGCTCATCACGACGGCGTCGGCGTAGGAGAGCTGTTCGCCGGCGATCTCGGCGACCGAGGCGTCGGCGAACTCGGGTTCGCGCTGCTGGACGAAGTGGGCATTCTCGGCGAACCGGCACGCGTCGATCACGAACGTGGCGTCGATATCGTCGCAGAACGCGGCGACCTCGCGGGTGTTCTCGACGCTGACCGGCTGGCCCGCCGCGGAGTTGTTCGTGATCGTCAGGATCACCGCCGGGACGGCGTCTGCGCCGTGTTCGGCGACGACCTCGCGGGCCCGCTCAACGGAGAAGTTCCCCTTGAACGGGGCCTGGGAGTCCATGTCGGCGGCCTCGGGGACCGGACAGTCGACTGGGTCGGCGCCCTGGTTGACGACGTGAGCACGGGTCGTGTCGAAGTGGGTGTTGTTCGGGACGACGTCGCCCTCGGCGAGCAGCGCGCCGTACAGGACGTTCTCGGCGCCCCGTCCCTGGTGGGTCGGGACGATTCGTGAGAAGCCCATCACGTCCTCGACGGCATCCTCGAGGTCGCGGAACGAACTCCCGCCGGCGTAGGACTCGTCGCCCTGCATCGCCGCCGCCCACTGCGCGGAACTCATCGTCCCGGTGCCGGAGTCGGTGAGCATGTCGACGAACACGTCGTCGGCGTCGAGGTTGAACACGTTGTAGCCCGCCCGTTCCAGCGCTGCTTCCCGGCGCTCCCGGGAGGGCAGCGACACGGGCTCGACCATCGTCGAGACGTAACTGTCCATGGGGGCGGCTTGCACGGGGCGGTACGTGAACCTGTCTCGACAGGTCGGGAGGGTGATGAACAGATTTGGACGCCGACGGCCGAACTCGGAGGTCTCATACTGTTTATTCTCACAGTGTACCGGGAGCACGACGGGGCGTGCTCCCGGAAGAAGCCGAGAATGAACCGTATCAGAACAGGTCCTGAACCGTCTCGACGGTCTGCTCGCGGTCCGCCCAGTCGACGAAGATGGCGACCGACGTCGCGGAGGTGACGAGGTCGTGGATGTTGATCCCAGCCGCGGCCAGCGGTTCGACGATGTCGCTGATGACCCCCGGCCGGTCGGGGAACTCGCCGCCGGTGACCCGGACGACCGCGACGCCGTCGTCGACGGTGACCGACGACAGCGGTTCCTGGTCGATGACCTCGCGGTGGAGGACGTTCTCGGCGCGTTCGGCCACGTCGGCGTCGACGTAGAAGGTGACCGAGTCCATCCCGCTGGCGACGGCGTCGATGTTGATGTCCGAGTCGCCAAGCGCCGTCGAGAGGTCCTGGAGGATGCCCGGCCGGTTGCGGATCGCGCGCCCGGCGACGGTGATGCAGGAGAGGGGGCTCTCGCGGGTGTCGACGAGAATCTCGAACTCGCCCTCGATGCGCGTGCCGCCGGTGAGGAGGTCGCCGTGCTGGTAGTGGACGACCCGCACCGTGAGGTCGTCGTCCTTGTACGACAGCGCCGACGGCGCGACGACCTCCGCCCCACGGAACGAGAGGTTGCGCAGTTCGTCGACGGTGATGCTGGCGACGTTGCGCGCGCCCTCGACGACGCGGGGGTCGCCGGTCATCACGCCCTCGACGTCGGTGACGATGACGACCTCGTCGGCGTCCATGTACCGCCCGAGCATCACGGCGGTCGTGTCCGACCCACCCCGCCCGAGCGTCGCGATTGAACCGTCGGGCGTCTCCGCGAGAAAGCCCGTGATCACCGGCACCACGTCGTCCAGTCGCTCCGCGAGCGCGGCGGCCCGTTCGCGACTCGCCTCACCGTCGACGGCGCCGTCGGCGTCGGCGACCACCGGCCACCACTCGTGGCCCGGTTCGACGAACTCCGCGGTGACCCCACGGGCCGCGAGCGCGGCCTTCAGCATCCGGACGGACGTGCGCTCGCCCATCGAGACGATCTCGGCGCGGTCGGCGTCCTCGGCGTCGAAGGTGATATCTTCTAGCAGATCGTCCGTCGTCGACCCCATCGCGCTGGCGACGACGGCGATCTGGTGGCCGTCCGCGACCGCCGCCGCGACGGAGTCGGCCGCCCGCGTGATCCGGTCGCCGTCCGCGAGGCTCGTGCCGCCGAACTTCGCTACGACGCGCATCGGCTCACCCCGGCCGGCGTGACAACTCGGTGCATGATCGCCCGTACCTGCGGCGGTCGCATAACCCTGTCCATACCGGATTCGGTGGCCTCCGTGCCGAACGCGACGGGCCGCCGGCGGTCCCGTCGTCGAGCGCGTCCGTCGGTGGGTTTTAACCGTGCGAAGGCGTACCACGCTGACGATGCGAGTCCGAGACGCCGTCGAGGCCGACGCCGACGCGATGGCGGCCATCGCGGACGCGCCGCCGGACGTGATGCGCAACCTCGTCCACGACCGGACGGTCCGGATCGCCGAAGAGGAGGCCGACGGAACCGACCCCAACCAAGACGCCGACGGCGACGACCCGAATCTGCTGGGGTTCGTCAGCTTCGACGCCGACGACGGCACCGTCCACGTCACACAACTCGAGGGCACCCCCGACGCCTGCGAACAACTGCTGGCCGAACCCGTCCGCTTCGCCGACCGGGAGAACATGGCCGTCGAACTGCTCGCGCCCGACGACGAACCGCAGGTCGGCGATGCCGCCGAGGCCGTCGGCTTCACCAGCATGGGGTCCGGGCCACGGTTCAAGGGGACGCCGACGGTACGCTACCGCATGGAGGACTGAGCGACGAGCGAGGTCCGAGGGCGTCGGTCAGCTGAACTTCCGGACGGTCAGCTCCAGGCTCTGGAGGTCCAGGATCGGCGCGTAGCCGGCATCGGGGTCGATGTTGACCGACTCCTGGAAGGCGGTCTGGGCCTGCCAGCACCCGGAGTTGACCGCGAGGACGTTGTGATACTGCCCCCAGCCCAGTTTGTGGACGTGGCCGGTGTGGAACACGTCGGGCACGTCCTCGATGACGAGGTAGTCCTGCTCCTCGGGGGCCAGGCGCATGTGGCCGCCGTACTTCGGCGCGACGTGGCGCTTCTTCAGCAGCTGGTACATCGCGCGGTGGGGCTGGTCGTAACTCGCCTTCTCCTCGGGGAGTTCGGCGATGAGTTCGTCCAGGGAGACGCCGTGGTACATCAGGATGGAGACGCCCTCCACGGTGACCGTCGAGGGGTTCGAGTGGATCGAGGCGTCGTGGGCGGACATGATCGAGCGCAGTTCCTCGTCGAAGGCCGGCTGGGGCTCGGCGAGGCGAACGGCGTCGTGGTTGCCCGGGACCATCCGAATCTCGATGTCGCCGGGGACCAGCTTGAGCAGTTCGCTGAACCGCTCGTACTGCTCGTAGATGTCGACGACGTCGAGTTCCTCGTCCTGGTCGGGGTACACGCCCACGCCCTCGACCATGTCGCCGGCGATCAGGAGGTACTCGACGTTGGCCGCCTCGGGCGTGTGCAACCAGTCGGCGAACCGCTCCCAGGCGTCGCGCATGAACTCCTGGCTGCCGACGTGGACGTCGCTGATCAGCGCCGCCTCCACCGGCCGGTCGGCCGTCGACGGCGAGTACGTGCGGGGGACATCAGGGAAGTGGATCGCGTCGACGAAGGCGATGCCGGCGTCGTCGGAGAGCGTCCCCTCCACGGCGATCACCTCGTCGAGCAGCAGTTCCTCGACGGCGTCGGCGACATCCTTGTCCTTCATCACCAGCCACGGGAACGTCCCGGAGGTGTCCTCCAGGTCGATCAGCCAGTGGCCGCTGGCCGTCGACCTGATGTCGTCGACCATCCCCACGGTCGCGACGTCGCTGCCCGGAGCCATCGACTCGATGGAGGAAGCCGGGCGGTGGTTCACGCGGCCGCGCAACTGCGACGACAGCTTCCGGTAGCGATCCCGGAACACCGAGACGAAGTCCTCGTAGCGGCCGGTCCCCGTGCTGGCGCCGGTCATGTCGCCGTCGACGGTGACCGACCGCAGCGCGGGGTCGACCGACCGCTCGAACGTCGCGTCCACCCCGGTCTCCGCGGGTTCCGTCCCCGACGAAGACCCCTCCGTTTCGACTGGAACCCCACCACCGTCGTCGGTCGAATTCGTCGGTGTGTCTCCAGTCGAAACGGAGGGGTTTTCTCGTGGGAGCATCGCGTCGTCCGCGGGCGCAGTCTCCGCCTCGGGTGAGCCCGTCGCGGTCGTGGGATCGGTCGACGACTCGTCTTCGGCCGTCGACCCCCCCAGCGCCGCGCGGACGTGATCCTCCGTCAGCACGAGTGCGTCCGCCGGTGCGGCCTCGACGGTCGCCTCGATGGCGTGCGCCGGGTCGTCGGCCCCGGCCAGCAGCGTCACCGCCGACCGCTCGACGTTGTAGCCGCGGCTGGTGAGCTCGTCGACGATGCGCGCCGGCGCTTCGAGTGGCACGTCACTGCCCTGGCGCTCGCCGTCGAAAAGCGTACCGACAGCGGGACGCGGCGCCGGCACGGCACCCCGACGCGAGGCCACGACACCACGCCAGGGCCTCGGCGAACAGAAGGTTCATTTCGAGCGGGGGCGAACCCGCGCCCGATGACCGATTCGGGGTCCGGCGATTCGCCGGGCGACGAACGCGAGACGCCCGACGGGAGGGAGACGCCCGACGAACGCGGTGAGGAGCGCGTCTCGGACGAGCGTGCAGGGAGCGACGCCCCCCGCGAGGACCGACCCGCGAGCAACGACACCCCCCGCGAGGACCGACCCGCGAGCAACGACGCCCCCCGCGAGGACCGACCCGCGAGCAACGACGCCCCCCGCGAGGACGGTAGCGACCCGAGCACCGGTGACGTCGGCTACGTCGAGTGGCTGTTGACCACCGACGACCCGGGCATCGTCGTCCTGCGGGACATCGTCTCCAGCGTCGGGACCGTCGTCGTCGTCGGACTCGTGCTGTTCGCGATCAGCGGTCTGTGGCCGCCGCTGGTCGCCGTCGAGAGCGGGAGCATGGAACCGCACATGCACCGCGGCGACCTCGTGTTCGTGATGGAGCAAGAGCGCCTCGCCCCCGGCCAGTCCGTCGCCGGGACCGGAGTCGTCACCTACGAGGCCGCTCGGGAGGTCGATCGAGGCAACGACGACAAGCAGGGCTACCGGAGTTTCGGCACGTACGGCAACGTGATCGTCTACGAGCGCGCCGGCCGTGCCGGCAGTCCGATCATCCACCGCGCACACCTGTACGTCGAGGAGGGGGAGCGCTGGGTCGAGCGGGCGAACGACGACTATCTGGCCGACGGGGCGACCTGCGACACCGTCACTACCTGTCCGGCCCCTCACGACGGGTTCGTGACGAAGGGCGACGCGAACGGCCACTACGACCAGGCCGGCCAGCGAGGCCCGCGCATCTCCGGCATCGTCCGCGAGGAGTGGATTCGCGGCCGCGCGAAGGCCCGCATCCCGCTGCTGGGCCATGTGCGACTGCTGTTCGGCTCGGTCGGCACCGGATCGCCCGGGCCCGCGCCGGCGGTTGGCGGCGGCGGTGGCGTCACTGCCGCGAGCGGGAGCGGTGCTGCCGGCGGTGGTGTCGCCGCGGCGAGCGGCAGCGGTGGCGTGGCAGCGGCGAGCGGGGGGGCCAGCGCGGGCAGTGGCGTGTCCGCGGCTGGCGGCGCCCGCGGCGTCGCCGGACCGACCGCGGCCCTCGGCGGACTCCTGCCGCTGGCGTCGCGGCTGCTCGCGGTCGGTGGTGTGGCTGGGGCACTCGCGTACGGCACGCGGGACTGACCGCGGGCGCCGACCGGAAGTGAGTGGGATCGTCGACCGGGACCGGTCGGACGCGAGGGCGGACTGGAGTCAGTGGTCCTGGATCGCGTCGATCACCATCGCCGCGGCGACGATCGGTTCCTTCGGGACATCGCTCGCGTCGTCGATGACGACGTCGTAGGTGTCCTTCAGCGAGAGCTGCCCGTCGATCCTGCCGACGTGGTCGCCGTCGCGGTCCGTGATCTCGTACTTGTGGGGGATCACACCGCCGAACGGGAGGAGGTTGCGGGCGAGGGTCACCGCCCCACCGCGAGAGTTGATCTCCGCGATCTTGGCCTCGGTGTCGGGATCACGGATCGTCCAGGTGTCCTGCATCGCCGAGTAGTCGTTGTCCAGGACGACCACGTCCGCGCCGGTCTCGGCGTCTTGGAGGGTGTAGTTGCCGGCGATGTCGACGATCCCGCCGGCCTTGACGGTGAAGACCTCCTTGCCCTCGTGGTCGACGAACGGGAACTCCTCCTTCATCTGGAACATCTTCTGCTTGCCCCGCAGGACGACGTTACCCTCGGGGTCCTCGGCGCGGTACTTGTCCCTGACGAGTGACTGCACGACGGTGTACTCGTCGCGATCGAGGGTGATCGACTGGATGGAGTTCGTCTCGGCTGCTGACATCGTGCGTGCACCGTCGAGTGGGCCCTCCATAAATATCCAAGTGGTGTTGCGAGTGCAGAAACACGGCCGCGGTGACGGACGGTCAGTCGTCGAACCGCGCCTGGACGAACGGCTGGACGTCGTCGAGTTCGGCGAGCCGAGAGTCGCTGATCAGCACGGCCTCGGTCTCCTCGGTGGGGACCGAGAGGCTGATCTCCTTGGTGCGCCCGTAGCGACCCTTGCTGACGACGACGGCGTTGACGATGCCGAGCATATCGAGTTCGCTGATGAGATCGGTGACGCGCCGTTGGGTGAGGTCGTCGGCGTCGATCTCCTCGCACAGCGTGGTGTAGATGTTGTACACCTCGCCGGTGTTGATGTTGTGGACGCCGTTCTGCTCCAGCAGGATGATCGCGTAGAGGACCAGTTTGCTCTGGGTGGGTAGCGTCCGGACGACCTCGACGACCCGGTCGAGTTCGATCTTCTCCTGAGCCTTGCGGACGTGGGCCTGGTCGACGCCCTCGGCCTGGCTGCGCTCGGCGAGTTCGCCGGCGGTCCGCAGGAGGTCCAGCGCTCGGCGGGCGTCGCCGTGCTCCTGGGCGGCCAGCGCCGAGCACAGCGGGATCACGCCGTCAGAGAGCGATCCGCCCTCGAAGGCGTCCTCCGCGCGGTGCTGGAGGATGTCCTGCAGCTGGTTGGCGTCGTACGGCGGGAACACGATCTCCTCCTCACCCAGACTCGACTTGACGCGAGGGTCGAGGAAGTCGGTGAACTTCAGGTCGTTCGAGATGCCGATGATGCTCACCCGGGAGTTCTCCAGTTCGGAGTTCATGCGCGAGAGGTTGTACAGCGTGTCGTCGCCGCTCTTCTCGACGAGTTTGTCGATCTCGTCGAGCATGATGACGACCACGCGCTCGTGGTAGTCGACGGCGTCGAAGAACACGCTGTACACGCGGTCGGTCGGCCACCCCGTCATCGGGACGCTCTCGAAGTTCTCGATCTCCTCGCGGGCGTCCTCGATGGCCGCCTCGATGGCCGCGACGGAGTCGAACCCGGTGGGGTCGATCTCGTCGGGCGCGAGGTCGTCGGCGGCGGTCTCGGCCGCGTCGCCGTCGGCGTCGTCGCCGCCGGTGATGTCCGCGACGGTCGGTTCGTCCGACGCCGCGCCGTTCAGGAGAGATTCGTCTTCGCGTGCGCGCTCGAGGAGGTCTTCGAGCGCGTCGATGCGGCGCTCGATCAGCGCCTCGTTCTCGTCGATGAACTTGTTCGCCAGTTGGGCGAGCACGCGGTACTGGGTGTCGGTCACCTCACAGTTGATGTACTCGACATCGCAGGGGACGCTGTACTTCGAGGAGGTGCTCTCCAGTTCCTGACTGACGAACTTCGCGCTGGCGGTCTTGCCGGTGCCGGTCTTGCCGTAGATGAGGATGTTCGACGGCGTCTCCCCCCGGAGCGCGGCAACCAGAATGGTCGCCATCTTGTTGATCTGCTCTTTTCGGTGCGGGAGCTCGTGCGGCGTGTAGGAGGGTCGCAGCACCTCCTTGTTCTCGAAGATCGGTTCCCCGCTGAGCAGGTCGTCGAACAGGCCTTGGCTCGGCTCGTCGCCGTCGTCCAGCACCACGTCGTCGAGGTCGACGTCGAACCCGTCGCTGTCGACGTCCACCGAGTCGACGTCGATCGAGTCGGCGTCTACGTCGCCGGTCGCCGGGACGCCGTCGGGTCCGTCGTCATCTGTTGGTCTCGTGTCTTTGTCGCCCATGTGTCCGCGTCGTCCACCCCATTGTTTCATCTGGAAATCCAACCGCCGTACCCGAAGACCGTGTTTTCAGGGTCGAACGGTCGGGAATATCACCGTCGTTGCGACCGGTGATGTCCAGTTGATGCAGGCGAACCAGATGAAGGGGACGCTAATAAAACTATCCGTCTCAGCCGGGTCTCGGACCGGCATCGGTCGACTTCCGTGGGTGCTCCTCGAAAGCACCGCCTAGGCGTTCGTGAGATCGGTCGCGTTCTCTCCGGCGTCACCCCCTCCAGTCCCGCGGTAGTCGGCTCGTAACTTCGAGTCGACTCGATCCTCGTCGATCGGTGCGATCACGGGGACGTTCCAGGCGACCCAAACCGGGCCGAAACGGGTCCGTCTCGACCCGAGACACCCCCGGTTCCCGTGGAGACGATGCTTGAGCCCCGTGTGGTACTCCACGAACGGTCCCTCTCGGGATCGCCAGGCTCGATCAGTCGAGGTTAGGGCGGGTCGGACAGGTGATGTTAGGCCGGGTCGGACAGTTGGGGGTAGGCCGGGCCAGATAGGGTCGGGAGATCAGGACTGGACCGTGAGCCGGAACCGAAGGGCGAACCGAACGGCGGACCGAAGAACCGAACGACGGACAGAATCGACCCCTGGAGTCGCAGTACGTGTCCGAGAGTGACAGAGGAACGATTGGAAGGCCCGAACCCCCCCACCCCTTCGTTTCGGGTGGAACGCGTGTAAAGTGGGGTGGGGGGAGGGGGTGGTCACAGCCGTTACTCTAGTTGCCGGGGTTTTATGTATAACTAGCAGAAACGATATCCGAACGACACAGAAAACGTATTAGTAGGATGTTGTTGCTGTTTCTTTTATCTAGCAACTAGTAATATCCTCACTAGACTACAACACTTCCCACCGTCTCAACTCGAATCGGTGGGGTTCGGTCGTCGGTAGGTCCCTCCTCGACCCGCTCTCACCGACCCCCACCCACCACCTCTGGGTCGTTCCACTCGAAACGAAGGGGTGGGGGGATCCGCCGGGGTGATCTCCGTCGGACCCATTTCGGTCGGAACCATCTCTCTGAACTCCGCACCTCGACCCGGGAGCCACACCCGAACTCACGTCTATCCGTCGACGACGAGTACCTCTCTCCGCTGGCACGGGGGTCCTGTTCCCCGATCTCGAACTTCCGCCTCGACGACACCACCCGGTCGGAACACCTCGGTGTGGGTATGGTTGTCTGACGTAGGCTTAAGTGAGTAGACCGCAGTTTACCGTTCAAGCACCCGATATCAGGTGCGGGAGGCCAAGGATGGGACTGTTCACAGGACTCAAAAATAGTATTTCGCGTGTGACAGATCGGCTGTTCGCCGACGAGGAACAGAAGCGGATCGGGATCTACGGGCCCCCCAACGCCGGGAAGACGACCCTCGCCAACCGGATCGCCCGGGACTGGACCGGCGACGCGGTCGGCCCCGAGAGCCACGTCCCCCACGAGACGCGGCGGGCCCGACGCAAGGAGAACGTCGAGATCGAACGCGACGGCAACTCCGTCACCATCGACATCGTCGACACCCCGGGGGTGACGACGAAGGTCGACTACGAGGAGTTCCTCGACTACGACATGGAGGAAGACGATGCCGTCCGCCGGTCCCGCGAGGCCACCGAGGGCGTCGCCGAGGCGATGCACTGGCTGCGGGAGGACGTCGACGGCGTCATCTACGTGCTCGACTCCACGGAGGACCCGTTCACGCAGGTGAACACGATGCTCGTCGGCATCATCGAGTCCCAGGACCTCCCCGTACTCATCTTCGCGAACAAGATCGACCTCGAGGAGGCGAACGTCAAGCGCATCGCCGACGCGTTCCCCCAGCACGAGACCGTCGAACTGTCGGCGCTGGAGGGTGACAACATGGACGAAGTGTACGACAAGATCGCGGAGTACTTCGGGTGATCCACGATGGCTGAGACAAAAGAGCACCCCGACGGCGTCCGCATCGACATGCTCAGCGGCGAGCGCATGCAGGGGCTGACGAGCATGGAGAAGATTCGCGAGATTCTCGACGGCGTTCGCGACGGCAACATCGTCATCCTGGAGGAGGGGCTGTCGCCCGACGAGGAGTCGAAACTGATCGAAGTGACGATGACCGAGATCAGCCCCGACGAGTTCAACGGGATCGAGATCGAGACGTACCCGCGCGCCCAGACCAACGACGCGAGCTTCCTCGATCGGCTGATGGGCAAGGAGGACACCGCCAAACTCACCGTCATCGGCCCGGCCAACCAGATCGAGACGCTCCACAAGGACGAGACGTTGATCAGCGCGCTCGTCTCCCGCAAGTAGACGATGCCCCACCAGTGTACGGAGTGTGGCCGGACGTTCCCCGACGGCTCCAAGGAGATGCTCTCGGGCTGTCCGGACTGTGGCGGCAACAAGTTCCAGTTCGACCCCAGCGGCGACGCCGACGCCGACGGCGCTGACCCCGACCCGGACGCCTCCCCGCCGGACCGCCCCGGCGGCGTCGCCGACCGCGTCGGCCGCGCGACCGCGGCGGTCAAGGGCTGGATGTCGAGTTCCGACGACGACCCGACCCAGCGTTCCGGAACGACGCCTTCCGAAGCCACGTCCGACGCGACGAACGCCCCCGACACGGCCACCAGTTCCGACGCCACGAGCGCCTCCGACGCCACGAGCGCCGCGGACTCCGGGAGCGGACCCGAGGACGCCAACCCCTCCGGTTCGACTGGACCCGACGACGACCGCGCGTACGGCGAGTGGCCGAACCCTGACGGCGTCGACACCTCGGGGGTCGGCAAGGGGCCGGCGGACAGAGCGCCGCCGGAGGAGGGCCCCGGCGACGCCACGGGGTCGACGTCCGGCGGCGCCACGACGGAAGACGGCCCCGCCGACGCCACGGGCGACGTCGAGGGGCCGACCCGCCCCGACGAGTCCGGCATCGACGCCAGCGAGGCGACCGACGAGGACACCGCGCAGGCGACCGCCCGCAGCGACGTCGTCTCGCCGGACGAACTCCCGGACGACCCACCGGATTCGGGCACGCTCGGCCCGCGCGGCGGCGTCCCCGGCGGCACGGCCGGCGGGAGCTCCCGAGAGCGCCCGGACGCCGGCGCGGACGCGAGTGCTCGCTCCTCGCGCACCGCCGATGGCGTCGGGACAAGTCCCGCGGAGGACGCTCCAACCACCTCCGCCGACGGCGCCGCGACGACCTCTGACTCGACGTCCGGACCGGAGCCAGACCCGGAGGACGCCCGCGTCGCGAGCGAACCCGCGGAGGATCGACCCGACCTGAAGGACCTCCGGGAGGAACTCAACGACCAGTTCGAGAGCATCCGCATCGTCGAACCCGGCCAGTACGAGCTGAACCTGATGGAGCTGTACGACCGCGAGGAGTACATCATCTCGCTGCAGGAGGACGGGCGGTACGTCATCGAGGTGCCCGAGCGCTGGCGTGACGACGAGGAGTGACTCCCCGACGCGGTCCGGCCTCCGTTCGGTGGCGTCGGCCGCCGCGGTGCGGTCGGTGACCGGTCGGGGAGTCCGAGCGGCCCCCTCTTTCGACTCGACGCCTTGCCGGACACTCCTCACTTCGACACTTACTTGTGTGGGATGGGCGTTCGTTCGGGTCCGTTCGCGTCGTCGTCGCCGCCATGGGCCGCTCGGCGACGACGCAGCATCACCGTCGCGATTCAACCCCTCTCTTTCGTCTCGAAAAACTCTCCAGAGGGTACAGTACTGTCGAATGTAGGGTTTCTCGGTTCTACGTGAAACGGTCCCGTGATCCCCGTGGATCGAACGGTTTCGGCGCGCGCGATGTCCGCCGGTATCGCTCCGGCTAAACCGTCGGCGACACAAGGGGGCCACGATGCCAGACGCGTTCGTCTCCCCGGCGTGGCTCGACGAGCACCGAGAGACCGTCCGGGTGGTCGACGTCAGAGACGCCTGGGAGTTCGACGGCATCGGCCACGTCCCGGGCGCGGTGAACGTCCCGTTCGACCGGTTCCGGGCCGACGAGCACGCCGCCGAGAGCGCTCCCACTCCAGACGATGCTGGCGGTAGGGAATCCACAGACGGCGACGGCGGCGACGCTGCCGCGGGAATGCTCCCGGGGGAAGATGTCTTCGAGCGGCTCGCGAGCGAAGCGGGCATCGACCGCGACACTCGCGTCGTCGCCTACGACGACACCCACGGGGTGTTCGCCGCGCGGTTCCTCGTGACCGCGGAACTGTACGGCCACGACCCCTCGCTGTTGCACATGCTGGACGGCGACTACAGCGCGTGGACGCGGTCCTATCCGGTGACCACGGAGTCGACGACGGTCACCGAGACGACCTACGCGGTCGCCCGGCCGGAGCGGTCCTCGATGGTCGACCGGGAGACCGTCGCCACGGCGCTGTCCGATCCCGACGCGGTCGTCGTCGACACGCGCGAGCGCTGGGAGTACGAGGAGGGTCACCTCCCGGGAGCGGTGCAACTCGACTGGAAGGCCGTCGTCGACGAGGAGACTCGCGGCCTCCGCGACCGCGCAGGGATCGAGACGCTCCTCGACGACCGCGGGATCACCCCCGACCGTCGGGTCGTCCTCTACTGCAACACCGCCCGCCGGATCAGCCACACCTACCTCGTCCTCCGACAGCTCGGCTACGACGACGTGGGATTCTACGAGGGGAGTCTGACCGAGTGGGCCGCCCGCGGTGCCGAACTCGTCAGCGGCCCGGACCCAGGCGGCGAGTGACCGCCGGTGTCGCGGACGCCGTCGCCTCAGTCACTCTCACCGGTCACGCTCATCGGTCACCCTCCTCTCTCCGACTCTTCGCTCCCGGCGTCGCTGACCGAACCGCCGTCGTCTCCTCCCGCCGCCTCGCCCTCCCCGGAGACGGCCTCACCGTCCCCCGAGGCGACATCGCCGCCGACGGCGTCCGACCCACTCGCCGTGGCGTCACTCCCGACGGCGGGCGTACCCACCCCTTCGCCGGGATCGAATCCGAGGTGTTCCGCTAGCGGGGAGTCGACGCTGTTGTGCATCTCGGTGGACAGCAACTGGACGGACTCCGAGAACAGCGAGACGATCAGCGGCCCGGCGATGATGCCGATGGGACCGAGGCTGAACACGCCGCCGGTGAAGCCGATGAAGTAGAGGCTGCCGGGCATGTCGGCGGTCCGGCGGGCGAACCGGGGTCGGATCACCAGGTCGGGGACGATGGCGATGAACACGCCCGCCAGCACGATCACCTCCAGCGCCCCGGCGACGTTCCCGACGGTCACCTCGAACGCCGCCAGCGCGACGATGAGGACGCTCGGCCCGATGATCGGGACGAACTGGAGGATGCCGGCGATCAGCGCCAGGCCGAAGATGGCGTCGTACCCCAGAATCCAGAACACCGGAATCCCGATCAGGAACGTGCCCAGTCCGGTGATGGCCTGGAGGACGTAGATCGCGTACAGCGTCTCCTTGGTGCGGACGACGAACGAGGCGACCACGTCGTGGTACTGCTCGGGCGCCAGCGCGAGGACGGTCCGCTTGATCCGGCCCTGCGCGAGAAACAGCGCGAACAGGACCAGCGCGAACAGCCCCAGTTTGATCAGCAGCGTCGGCAGGGCACTCGCCGCCTGCACGGCGAAGTCCTCGAGTGTCGCCTGTGCCATCTCGCGAATCTCCTCGAAGGTGGCGGTCACCTCGTAGTCGTACGCCTCGACGGTGATCTCCTCGGGCAAGCGGTCGACGAGCCCCACCAGCTCCGTCCGTCGGAGGTAGACGATGACGAAGATGGGTGCGAACACGCTCACGGCGCCGCCGAACGCGAACACCGTCGTCGCGGCGCTGGCCCACCACTTCGGGACCCCTCTGTTCCGTAGCCAGCCGTACACCGGCGAACAGACGTAGGCGACGGTCATGGCAAAGAACACCGTCGCGAGCACGTCCAGCAGGATCAGCCCCGTGAGAAGCCCGAGCGCGACGAACACACCCACGAGGACCTCCTTGCGACTCGGCTCCATACTCCGTCCGTCTCGGGTCTGGGGCAAAACGCTGTCGACGACCCGGGCTCCCGTCGGCGGCCCACGACGCCGTGATCGGGCGTAGATTCCGAACCGAGCGGCAGAATCTGCCGAACGTCGCCGAAATTCGTGGATCGCTCCCTTTAGTACGACCGAGTGCAACCACTCGGTCATGGACAGACGAACCTTCCTCAAGACCGCCGGCCCGACGACACTCGCGGCGACGCTCGCGGGGTGTCTCGTCAGCGACGGCGGTGACGGGGGAGACGGCGGCGACGGCACGGACGGCGACCCGACCGACGAGCCGGGGACAACCGAGGGTGGCACCGACACGCAGGGCACGCCGACGGCGACCCCGGAACCCGATCTGGAGGGGACCCTGACGGTCGCGACGTACTCCGCGTTCGTCGACGCGCCCAGCTCCAGCCCCGGCCCGTGGCTCAAAGACGAGTTCGAGAGTCAGTATCCGGACGCGACCGTGGAGTACGTCACCCCGGAGAACGGCCTGAACCAGTACGTGCAGCGCCGCAAGCAGGGTGCTGGCATCGACGCCGACGTGTACGTCGGGCTGAACACCAGTCAGCTGATCACCGTCGACGAGAACCTCCCCGACTCTCGACTGTTCGCAGACCTCGACCGGGGGCGTCTGGAGAACGCCGGCGCGGTCAAGTCCGAGCTGGAGGTCGACCCCCGAGGCAGAGCCATCCCGTACGACACCGGCTACATCAGCCTGGTGTACGACGAGAGCGTCGTCTCCAACCCCGAGACGTTCGAGGCGCTGACGACCTCGGAGTACGCGGGCACGCTGCTGGCCCAGAACGCCCAGACCAGCGACACCGGCCGAGCGTTCCTGCTGTGGACCATCCACGAGTTCGGCGAGGACGGCTACCTCGACTACTGGCGGAACCTGCTGGACAACGACGTCCGCATCCTCGAGAACTGGGACGCCGCCTACGGCGCCTACGGCGAGGGGGAGCGACCGATGGTCGTCTCCTACTCCACCGACCAGGTGTTCGCCAACCGCTACGATCAGGACATGACCCGCCATCAGGTGTCGTTCCCGAACGACCAGGGGTACGCCAACCCCGAGACGATGGCGGTCTTCGAGGGCGCCGACGAACCCGACCTGGCCTACCGGTTCTTCGACTTCCTCCTCTCGCCGACGGCGCAGGGCGAGATCGCCGAGCGCAACGTCCAGTTCCCGGCGACCGACAACGCGGAGCTGTCCGCGGAGTACGACCGCTACGCGAAGGTGCCGCCGGAGCCGGTGACGTTCAGCTACGAGCAGCTCCAGGGCAACGTCGAGGGGTGGATCGACGACTGGGGCCGCGAGGTCGTCTCGCGCTGACGTGACCGAACGCGGGTCGGCGGCCGGCGGCGGTGACCGCTCCGACGAGGCCGAGGACACGGGCGGCGACCGCCGGGTGTCGGCCGTGCTGGCCCCGCTGTGGACGGCGCTGGACCGCTGGGGGCTGGCCGCCACCGCGGGACTGACGGCGCTGATCGTCGGCGTCGTCTTCTACTTCCCCGTCGTCCTCGTCCTCCGCCGGGCGGTGGTGGCTGGCGGGCGAGTCACCGTCGCCCCCGTCGCCGCGGTGCTGACCGATCCGTTCTACGTCGGCGTCCTCGCGGACGTCCTCGGAAATCCGCTCGCCGTCGGTCGGCATCTCGGTGCCGTCGTCGGCTTTCTCACCGAGTTCCGGCTCCGCCTCGGCACCTACCACGGCCTGCCGTGGCTCTACCTCGTCGTGCCGGGGGTGCGCACGGGGCTGTTCGGCTTCACCGCCTACCAGGCGCTGCTGTCGACGGTGCTGTCGGTCGCCGTCGGCCTGCCGGGTGCGTACGTCCTCTCGAACTACGAGTTCCGGGGCCGGCGGTTCCTGCGGTCGGTGACCATCCTGCCGTTCGTCCTCCCGGCGGTGATGGTCGCCATCGGGTTCTACGCGATGTTCGGCGCGCAGGGGACGCTCAACGACGCGCTCGGCCTCCTGGGACTGGGCGACGTGAACCTGCTGTTCACCCTGAAGATCGTCGTGATCGCCCACGCCTTCTACAACGCGCCGCTGATCGTGCGGGTGACGACCGCCGCCTGGGAGACCGTCGACCGTCGCACCGTCGAGACCGCCCGCAGCCTCGGGGCGGGGCCACGCCGGGCGTTCCTCGACGTCGTCGTCCCCCAGCTGCTCCCGGCGATCCTCACGGGTGCGTTGCTGACGTTCATCTTCACGTTCCTGACGTTCCCCATCGTGCTGATGCTGGGGGGCGCGCGCCTCGCGACCGTCGAAGTGTGGGTGTACCGCCGCATCCGGGAACTCGCATATCAGGAAGCGGCGGCGCTGGCGGTCGTCGAGACGGTGCTGTCGCTGGGGTTGACGCTGCTGTACCTGCGCTACGAGCGCCGCGCGGCGTCGCTGGGCACCGGGAGCGTCGAGGACCGGGACCCGCTGGTGCCCTCGCTCCGCTCGCTCGTGACGCCGCAGCGTCTCGCCATCGTCGGGTACGGTGCCCTCGTGGTCGTGCTGTTCGTCGGCCCGCTGGCGAGCATGATCCTGGCCAGCGTCACCAACGAGGGGACGCTGACGCTGCGGTGGTACCGCGTGCTCCTCGAACGACAGGTCGAGGGGGCGTCGTTCCAGACGAAGCCGCTCCCGGCGGTGCGGAACTCGCTGCTGTTCGCCGGTGCGACGCTCGTGGTCGCGGTGCCGATGGGCGTCGTCGTCGCGGTGACGACGCGACGCTGGCGTGGCGGCCACCTGCTGGAGACGCTGGCGATGGCGCCGCTTTCGGTGTCGGGGATCATCGTCGGCATCGGTCTGCTGGAGGGGCTGGTGTTCGGCGTCGACCTTCCCGGGCCCTACCGTCTCGTGCTCACCGGGCCCGTCGCCATCGCGGCGGCTCACGCCGTCGCCGCCTACCCGTTCGTCGTCCGGAGCGTCGGCCCCCTGCTGTCCCGCATCGACCGCGCGACCGTCGAGTCCGCCCGCGCACTGGGGGCCTCGCGGGCCCGGACCCTGCTGGATGTCGAACTGCCGCTGGTGGCCTCTGGCGTCGTCGCCGGCGCGGCGTTCGCGGTGGCCATCTCCATCGGCGAGTTCGATTCGACGGTCATATTGGCCGAGGGGGGGACGACCTACACGATGCCCGTCGCCGTCGAGCGGTACCTGGCGAGTCGGACGCTGGGGCCCGCAAGCGCCATGGGGACGATCATGCTCGCGGTCACCGCGGCCGCGTTCGTCGTCGTCGACCGCGTGGGGGGGCGGTTCGAGCGCTGACCATGGTCTCGATCCACCTCGACGACCTCGGCAAACGCTACGGCGACACCACGGCCCTGGAGAGCGTCGACCTCGACATCGCCGACGGCGAGTTCTTCACGCTCGTGGGCCCCTCGGGGTGTGGCAAGACCACCACGCTCCGGACCGTCGCGGGGTTCGAGGCACCCACCGAGGGGACGGTTCGCTTCGGCGACCGGGACGTGGCCGGCGTCCCGCCCGAGGACCGGGACGTCGGCGTCGTGTTCCAGAGCTACGCGCTGTTCCCGCACATGACCGTCGCCGAGAACGTCGGCTACGGGCTCCGCTTCGCCGATCCGCCCGACGGGATGAGCGCCGAGGAACGCGTCGCGCAACTCCTCGAACTCGTCGACCTCGCGGAGTTCGGCGAGCGCGACCCCGAGTCGCTGTCGGGGGGCCAGCAGCAACGGGTCGCGCTGGCCCGCGCGCTGGCGCCCGGCCCCGAGGTGCTGCTGCTGGACGAACCGATGAGCGCGCTGGACGCTCGCCTGCGCGAGCGCCTCCGGCGGCAGGTCCGGGCGATCCAGTCGGAACTGGAGATCACGACGATCTACGTCACCCACGACCAGGAGGAGGCGCTTGCGGTCTCGGACCGCCTCGCGGTGATGCACGACGGCCGCGTCGAGCAGGTCGGCACGCCCCAGGCGGTGTACCGCCACCCCGCGACCAGATTCGTCGCGGGGTTCGTCGGCGAGAACAACCTGTTCGACGCCGAGGTCCTGGGCCCCACTGACGACGCCAACCGCCGCGTCGCCGTCGACGGCGCCGAGTGGGTCGTGCCGAGCCCGGACGAGGACGGACTGGGGGGCGCTTCGCTCCGGGACCAGGTCACCGTCTGCGTCCGCCCCGAGGCCCTGTCGACCGACGGCGGCGCGAACGAACTGACCGTCGACGTCTCCGAGTGGTCGTTCCTCGGGGAGTCGGTGCGGGTCCACGCCGACTGGGGCGGCCGCGAGGTCGTCGTCCGACTGCCGGATGTCCCCGAGCGCGATCGCCTCGCGCTGGGGTTCGACCCCGAGGACGCGCACGTCCTCGACGACCAGAACTGATCGATCGGTTACACAACTGCGCTTCAGCGAGCCGTTATGTCGGTCCGTGCGCTACGACAGTCCATGTCACGAACCGTCCTGGTCGCCGGCGTCGGGCGGACGCTGGGGACCGCCGTCGCCGAGGCGCTGGCCGACCGCGGGGACCGTGTCGTCCTCGTGGCCCGTTCGCGGGACGTGATCGAACCGCTGGCCGCCGACCTGCGCGACGACGGCGCCAGAGCGGTCGCCGTCCGCGGCGACCTCACCGACCCCGACGCCGTCGAAGAGACGGTCGCCGCCGGCCGGGACGCCTTCGGCGCGTTCGACGGCGTCGTCCACGCCGCGAACGTCCCCGGTGGCGGCCGCTTCGCCGACTGCGACCTCGACGACTTCGACCGCGTCTGGGAGACCCGCGCCCGAGCCGCGTTCCTGCTCGCGAAAGCAACGGCCGACGACCTCCGCGAGGACGGCCCTGGCGACGGAGGCCGCCTCGTCGTCGCCGGGACGAACTACGCGACCGACCCCGCCGGCTCCGCGACGGCGTGGGACAGCGCCGCCGCGGCGACCCGCGGGCTGGCGCGCTCGCTCGCCGCCGACCCCGCGGCGCCCGCCGCGACCTACGCCGAGATCGACACCGCGCTGGCGCCGTCTGGGGCCGACCCCGGCCTGGTCCGGACCGCCGCGGAGGAGGTGGCCAGCGACCTCGTGGACGTGCTCGGTGCGGACGCGCCGACGGAGGTGCGACTGCCGCGCCAGACGGCGGAGGCGTAGGCACGAGCGTCTCTGCCGCCCCCCGGGACGACGACGAGTCAGTGGTCGTTCCAGAACCGTTCCAGCCCCAGGTGCAGCATGTCGGGGCTGACCGGCTGGAACCCCGACTCCTCGGGGACGTACGCCCGGACGGAGTCCCAGGTGTCCCTGGCGTAGCGGGCGTCGACGAGCACGCGGACGCCGACCTCCTCGGGCCCGCGGATCACCCGCCCGATGGCCTGGCGGGCCTTGCGGACGGCGGGGATGGTCAGCGCGTACTCGAAGCCGCCGCGTGACTCGGTGCCGAAGGCGCGGTCGTAGGCGGTGCGGACGGCCTTCGTCCGGGGGCTGGAGGTGTCGACGATGGGGACGCCACAGACGACGGCGGCCGCCAGTCTGTCGCCGCGGTAGTCGACGCCCTCGGTGAGCGTCCCCCGCAGCGAGGTCACGAGCACCTTCCCCTCGCCGGCGAAGAAGCGCTCCTTGAGGTCCTCGGTGGCGTCGTCCTCGCTGGCCTCGTCCAGCAGGACGGGCTTGTCGCAGCGCCGCTCCAGCACCGTAGCGGCCCACTCCGCCTCGGCGTAGGAGGGCATCCCGACCAGGACGTTGCCCGGCGAGGCGGCGACGGTCGCGACCGCGTCGGCGTACGCGCGGCGGGTGTCGTTCTCCTCGCCCGGCGTCTCGCCGACGGGACCGTTCGACGTTGCGGGCGGCCCCCGGTTCTCGTAGGTGAACTTCGGCGCGGCGACGGCGAAGCTCTCGCGGTTCTCCGCGGGGAAGTGCAGGCCGTAGGTGCGCTCGACGACCGGGCGGTCGTCCTCCTCGCGGAGGTGGTCGAGGCCGGTCACCTCCGCGAACACGGAGAGCGGTTCCAGGGTCGCGGACATCAGCACGCCGCCGCCGAACTCCGCGAGGCGCTCGCCGATCGCGTCGCCGGGGACGCAGTTGTGGACCGAGAGGCGGGCGGTGTACGCCCGACGCCAGGAGTCGGCCGGTTCGGTGTCGTCCCAGGTGCGCTCGAGTTCGATCTCCCGGAAGTGCCGCTCGTGGTCGCGGCGGTACCACTCGCCCAGTGCGCGCCCGACCGAGTCCACCGCGCGGGTCCGCTCCTCCTCGTCGGCCTCGTTGAGGATGCGGGCGACGACGGCGCCGACGGCCGCCGCGCGGACCCAGACGTCGTCGCCGTAGCCCGCCTCGTCGGCCCACTCGGTGATGGCGTCCGGAGCGGGGGTTTCGGGGTCGCGCAGCGGAATCTCCTCGTCGGGCAGGTCCGCGAGATTCGCGCGCCAGCCGCGGTGCTCGCGCTCCAGGTGGGCGGTCACGCGGCGGTCGAGTTCCTCCCGGAGGTCTCGGACGAACGCACGGAGGTGCTCCAGGTCCTCGCGGTCGACGTCGCTCTCGGCCAGTTCTCCGCGGACGAGGTCGGCGTCGGTCGTGTTCGCGGTGTCCTCGCGCTCGTCGAACGCCAGCGGCTGGATCACCCTTGTCAGTTCGGACTCGGCGTCCCGCAGCGAGGCGTCCGCCATCCCCTCGCTGATCAGGTCCCGGACGCGCGGTTCGAGCATGTGCGCCTCGTCGCAGATCACGAACGTCTCATCGTCGAGCAGAGCGCCGGTAAAGGCGGCGACCGTGGTCGGATCGAACGCGTGGTAGTAGTTGCCCAGCACGACCTCGACCTCGCCCAGCATCGCGCCCATCAGCGAGTGCGGACAGGTGCCGTGCTCGACGCCCAGCGCGACCAGGTCCTCGGCGTCGAGGTGGCCCACGTCGGTCAGGTCGACCGGGATGGCCTCGGCGGGGTCGCCGTCGTCCTCGGGCAGGTCGTCGAGGTACTGGGCGTAGAACGGGCAGTACTCGACGTCCCCGTGGGTCGGCATCTCGGGCGGGTACGGCGCCGGTTCGCCCGCGGTCTCGACGTACGTCGCGCCGCCGTCAGCCCGCCCGGAGTCGGCGAGCCCGGTCTGCTGGCGGCGAGCGTCGGCGGTCAGCGCGCCCGCGGTCGTCGCTCCGCCCTCGCCGGTCAGGTCGCGGGTGCGTTCGCGGAGGGTCTCACAGCGGTCGTACACGGAGTCGTCGTCGAACCCCGCCAGCCCCTCGCGGTTGTACGGACAGACGTCCGCCTTGCCCACGAGCGTCAGCCCCGAGACGGGGTCCCAGTCGGCGGGGAGGTCGTCGTTGATCCGCCGGAGGTCCGCCTCGAACCCCCGCAGCTGCTGCTTGACGCTGGTCAGCGCGACGACGCGCTCGAAGTCGCTGTCCGGGTCCCGGACGAGGTGGACGCCGGCAGCGAGCGCCAGCATCGTCTTGCCGGTGCCGCAGGCGCCCTCCAGCGCCAGGAATCCGCCGTCGCGGGCCGTCTCGATGGCCGTCTCGACGCCGTCGACCTGCTGTGGGTACGGCTCCGCGTGGCCGAACACCTGCCGCCAGTCCCCGTCGCTCATCGGTCACCCGCTCGGCGCGCTCCGTTCATAGGGCTGTCGACAGTGGCCGCCCAATCGGGTAAAAAGACGACGCGTCCGACTGCCCGATCTCCGAGGCTCCGGACGGCGAGAACTCTCCGGAGAGTTCGCCCCGTTCGACATCCCAACCGAGAATCGTCCCCGAGGACCGCCGGCAGTCGCCAGCGGGGCCTCTCACTCCGGAGCCGTGCGTGCCGGGTTCGAACCACGTTCGGGGCGGCGTGCTTCTCGCCGTGAGACACTCCGTGCCTGCTTGTCCGTTACGAGCACGACACCGAGAGACGGTGAACTCATGACGTTGCGCAGCCGCACGGACGGAGAATCGACGACTCGACGCCAGGTCCTCGTGGTGAGCGGAACAGTCCTTGTGACCTCGGCGGCGGGGTTCGCTGCTCTCAGAGACTTCACGAGCGACGTGGCTCTCGGAGAGGTGAACGTGTTCAACATGGCAGACCGGAACGTCGAGGGAGCGATCGAGGTCGTCGATCCCGCCGGAGAGACCGCCCTCGAGAAGACGTTCGACCTGGCGCACGAGGAGGATCAGAACAGCGGTGACGTGTTTGGAGAGGCCGGTGAGTACGCGGTCAGCGTCGACCTCTCGACCACGGAGATAGCGGGCACGTCGCGGGCACGGGAGACGGTGTCCATCGACGACACGGACGACCAGCGGATCGGCGTCGTGTTCAACACCACCGAGGCGTACGAACCGATCGTCGTCCGGGTTGGCACTACTCCGATTGACTTCCTCGAAGTCGCGAACTGATGCCGTCGGGGACGACGGCGGTCCCGACCGCGCCGGGTGGCGTCGTCGACTGAGCGGCGTCTCCGGCACGCCGACCGAAACGCGTACCCCGACGAGCGCCCCACGTTCGCCCGTGAGCGACTTCGACTCCGACGCCTACCGGCAGCGCCGCGCCGAGAAGGACGACTTCTTCGCCGAGCACCCGCAGTCCCCGATTCCGCCCGCGGAGCGAGACGAGTTCGACGGCCTGGACTACTTCCCGCCGGACCCCGACTATCGCGTCACGGCGACGGTGACGGTCCACGACGACCCCGACCCCGTCTCGATGACGACGACGAACGGCCCCGAGGTGCGGTATCTCCGCGTCGCGACGCTGTCGTTCGATCTGGACGGCGAGACCCACGAACTCGCGGCGTATCGCCAAGACCCCGACGACCCCGAGGAGGCGCTGTTCGTCCCGTTCCGCGACAAGACCACGGGCCAGGAGACGTACCACGAGGGGCGGTACATGGAGCTGCATCCCGAGGACGAACTCGCCGACGGCGACGAGATTCTGCTGGACTTCAACCTCGCGTACTCGCCCTTTTGCGCGTACAGCGACACGTTTTCCTGTCCGCTGCCGCCCGAGGAGAACTGGCTGGAGACGACCGTCGCGGCCGGCGAGCGGGCGCCCTGAGCGCCCCTGGCCCGGCAGGGTGGAACGTCCGGGCACAGCGTTATCCACGTCGCCCGCCTACCGTCTGGGATGGCAGACGACAAGCGCGGCCGCGAAAAGCAAGCCCGAAACGAGTCGGACCGACAGGCGCGCCGCCGAGTACGGGAGGCGATCGAGCGAGGGTCCGAACCGGAACCCCAGCTCGACGAGGGGACGTTCGGCGACGTCGAGGCCGCGCTCGCGGACGTGTCGTTCCCGGCGACGGGCGCCGAGGTGGTCGCGGCCGTCGAGGACCCTGTTGCCGTCGACGGTGAGAGGATGCCGGTCGCTGCACTGCTCCCGGAGAACGACGCGGAGCGGTTCCCGTCGGCCGCCGCGGTGCGCGACCGTCTCCGGTACCCGACGGTCGCCACGGCGATGAAGCGGGTCGTGGAGGCCGCCGGCGAACACCAGGGGGTCGACCTCCGCGGATCGCAGCGAGAGGCCTACGAGACGACGTTTCTCGCGCTGGCCGCGATCGACGAACTCGACGACGACGAGGGGGTCGTTGCGGTCGCCGACTGGATCGTCGACCGCCTGGAGACGACCGGCAAACTGCCCGGTTCGCGGCGGGTCCGCAAGCAGGCGGCGAAGATCAGCCGCGAGCACGGCTACGAGATTCGGGACGACGAGTGGCTCGGCGCCTGAGCCACCTCAGGGGGCGACGCCGACGGTCACGAGCGTCCCGTACTCGCGGTAGCGCTCGACCATCGCCTCGCGGCTGTCCCAGGAGTCCGTGGGGAACGCCTCGGCGGGCGGAATCTCGATCTCGCGGTCGGGGATGCGGTCCTGCACCGCGACGTGCAGCCCGGCCTCGCGGAACGCCTCTCGGTACTCGCGCTCGCTCCAGCGGGTCATCTCGACGTCGATGTTGTCCTGCCAGTCGTGGGCGTGGACGTTCTCCTCGAAGTAGTTGACCGCACAGTGGAAGGTTCCGCCTGGTCGCAACACGCGGCGGACCTCCGAGAGCGTCCGGTGGGGGTCCGGCGAATAGTAGAACGCCTCCATCGTGAAGACGTGGTCGACGCTGTCGTCGGCGAACGGGAGGTGGCCGAACTCGGCCATCGCGAAGCCGACGTCCGAATCTTCGGTCCGCGAGCGGGCACCCCTGACCATCTCGGGGGCGGCGTCGACACCGTAGGCTCGCCCGGCCTCCTTCAGGTCCCGCAACGCCCGCGGCGCGTACCCGCTGCCGGTCCCGAGGTCCAGGACCGTCTCGCCCGATTCGACGGGCATCCGCGCCAGCGCGTGCTTGGCGGTGTGCCAGTGGCGCTCCTCCATCCCCTGGTCGCGGCCCTCGCGGGCCCAGTCGTCGAACTCGGCGGCGATGTCGCCGTCGGTCGTGGCCTCGGCGTCGTCGGTGTCCATCGGTTCTCTCTGGCGGCCCGGCGAACAAATGGCTTTACAAGCAGCGTCGGTTCTGTTGGGGTATGGTCGCCGGAGGGCGCTTCCGTCTCGCCGACACCGCCCAGCAGGTCGTCGGTGGGTTCCTGCTGGCCGGCCCGTTCGTCGTCACCGAGGAGGTGTGGGTGCTGGCCGCGAGCATGGGGTGGCCCCACGCGCTGGTCGCCGCCGGCATCGTCGCCGCCATCGGCTACGGCGCGCTGTACCAGGCCGACAGCGACCGCGACCCCGACCGCGAGCAGGACCTGGCAGGCGTCCCGGTCCGCTTTCTCTCGCTGATGGGCGTCTCCTTCGGCGCCGTGGCGGTGCTCGCGCTGGCGCTGACCGCGCCGACGACGTTCCTGGTGGACGGCGAGATTCTCTCGGACCCCTCCCGGGTGACGCTGGTCCTGACGACGCTGAAGGCGATCACCGTCGGCGCCATCTTCAGCGTCGTCGGCGCCGCTACCGCCGACAGCGTGTTCTGACACCGCTGTCCCGTCGCCTGACGGTGATTCCCCTCACTCCGGCACCCCGCACGCTTAAGTCCGTCCCACCGATTTGCGGGTGTATGGAGTACACGCTCGCCATCGAGGGAACGCCGGAGACGACGGTCGACGCCGGGACGAGTCTCCTCCTGACCCACCCCAGCACGGGCGAGACCGACCGCATCGACACCGACTTCCTGCGGACCGACACCGACCACTTCCTCGTGATCTCGACGCGGACCACCGCCCGCGAGGTCCTCCAGAAGCTCGACTACTACGATGTCGACGAGTCGCAGGCGGTCGTGCTGGACACGCTCAGCGTTGAGCGAGGGTACTCGCGACGCACCAGCGACAACGTCCACTACGTCTCCGCGCCGGACGACCTCGACGGCATCGTCGAGCAAGTCGAGCAGTTCCTCACCAACCACGACGGCAAACTGCGAGTCAGCCTCGACTCCGTGACCGAACTGGCCTACTACGCCGGTGAGAGCGAGACCCAGGGCGCCGTCGAGCAGCTCGTCGAGCTCCTCGCCGAACACGACGCCGTCGGACTGTTCCACCTCTCCGAAGAGGTCCACGACGACGACGTCGTCGCCCGCTACCGCGACCTGTTCGACGGCGAACTGAACCTGAACGAGCCCGGCGACGTGACGCTGGACCTATAGAGAGTCCAGCGTTCGCTCGGCCCAGGCGACCGCGTACTCGGCGCCGCGGTCGCGGTACACCTCGGCGTCCAGCGCGTCGAACGGCGCCGGCACCTCGATGGCGTGTTTCAGCGCGCTGCACGCCAGTTCGGCGGCCTCCGGGAAGGTCGTCGACCCCCGCGCGAGCGCCGTCGGGAGGTCGCTCACCCGTCCCTCCAGCCGGCTGCCGGCGTCCTGCCAGGCGGCGCCGAGGTCCGGGTGTGCCGTCAGCCACCCTGCGAACGTGTCGCGGGTCTCCAGCCCGACCCACCCCTCGTACAGCGCGTTGGCGAGTTGGTAGACGCCCGTCGGGCCTAGCCCCGCTTCGGTCCCCGCCGCCGCCAGCTCGCGGTAGCGCTCGCCGAAGAACGGCAGGAACGACTCGGAGGCGTCGCTCCCGGCCCGCACCAGCGCCTCCGCGATCAGGAAGTCGACGAACGACTCGGGCGAGCCCTCGACTCGGGGTTTCACCAGCACCACAGGCGGCGTCGTCTGGCGTGTCCACGCGACGGAGCCGTCGCCGGGCAGTCCGATCGTGAACTCCCCGCCAGCGTACTCCCGGAGGAGTTCCGGCGCGTCTGCGGGCAGCCACGCCGCGGGGTACGATGCGGGGTCCAGCGCGTCGACGACCAGCCCCAGCTGCTCGGCCTGGGCCGGCGCCAGCGTCTCGAAGTCGCTGTCGGTGTCGAACACCAGCGCCTCGGGGGCGTGCTCGGCCCGGACCGCCGCGAGCTCGCCGTCCAGCTCCCGGCGCTCGAACATCAGGCCAGCACCGTCTGGACGACCAGCAGCAGCGCCAGCAGCGCCGAGACGGCGACCGTGCCGACGACGACTTTCGTAGCTTCGCTCATACGTCGGCGGTCGGTCGGCGAGCGGATAACGTTTGCGAGGTGCCGGCGCGCCCGCAACGGCGCAGAATTGCGTGGACATCGTCCAATCAGCTACTCGCGGGTCGCTCTGCTCCCCGCTCGCCGTTCCGAGACTCTCTCTCTCTCCGGTCGGTCTCGCGCTCCCCGCTCGTGTTTCCGAGGCGCTCGCTGCGCTCACGCCTCCCTACTCGAAGGCCGGGATACCGGTCAGGTCCTCCCCGAGAATCAGCGTGTGGATGTCGTGGGTGCCCTCGTAGGTGTACACCGTCTCCATGTTCGCCATGTGGCGCATCGGCGGGTAGTCGGTCGTGATGCCGTTGCCGCCGAGCATCTCCCGGGCAATCCGGGACTGGTCGCGGGCGGTGCGGACGTTGTTGCGCTTGGCCATCGAGACGTGCTGTGGCCGGAGGTCGCCGCGCTCTTTCAGGTCCGCGAGGCGGTAGGCAAGCAGCTGCGCGAGGCTGATTTGCGTGGCCATCTCCGCCAGTTTGTCCTGCTGCAGCTGGAACCCGCCGATTGGCTGGTCGAACTGTTCGCGGTCGGTGGCGTACTCGCGGGCGGTCTCGAAGCAGTCCCGCGCGGCGCCGACCGCGCCCCAGGCGATGCCGTAGCGGGCCTGGGTCAGACAGGACAGCGGGCCCTTCATGCCGGAGACGCCCGGCAGGACGTTCTCTTCGGAGACGTGGACGTTCTGGAGGCTGATCTCGCCGGTGATCGACGCCCGCAGCGACAGCTTCTCGTCGATCTCGTTGGTCGTGACGCCGTCCCGATCGGTCTCGACGAGGAACCCGCGCACCGGGCGGTCCTCGTCGGAGGTGTCCCGCGCCCAGACGACCGCCACGTCGGCGATGGGGGAGTTGGTGATCCAGGTCTTCGAGCCGTCCAGCACGTACTCGTCGCCGGCCTTCTCCGCGGTCGTCTCCATCGCCGAGGGGTTCGAGCCGTGCTCCGGCTCGGTCAGTCCGAAACAGCCGACGGCGTCGCCGTCGCGCAGCGCCGGGAGCCACCGCTCCTTCTGGTCGTCGCTGCCGAACGCGTGGATCGGGTACATCACCAGCGCGCCCTGGACGCTGGCCATCGAGCGAATCCCGGAGTCACAGGCCTCCAGCTCCTGCATCAGCAGGCCGTAGGCGGTCTCGGAGACGTTCGGCAGGCCGTACCCCTCCAGGTTCGGCGCGTAGAAGCCCAGTTCGCCCATCTCGGTGATGATCTCCTCGGGGAACGTACCGGCCTCCCAGTGCTCGCCGATGTCGTCCTGCACGGTGTCGGCGACGAACTCGCGGGCCGTGTCGCGGATCAGGCGCTCCTCTTCGTCGAGGTCGGCCTCCAGCGAGAGGTAGTCGAGCATACGCACACTGGGGGTGGCGCGCTGAAAAACGCTCCCATCTCCGCGGCGCTCGGCGCCGCCCGCGGTCTCGGCGTCCGTCCTCGCAGGCCGCTCAGTCCGCCGCTGCCGGCGTATCGACCTCGCGGACGAACGCGGTGAAGTTCTCGAACAGGCGCTTGACGGCCAGCGAGCGGTCGTAGTTCTCGTCGGTGATCGAGTCGAGCACGCGCCGACGGTACTCGTCGTCGAGGAATTCCTTGCCCTCGGCGACGTGGCGGGCCGTCTCGGCGTCGTACTCGGGGTGGAACTGGACGGTGTGGACCCGATCCAGCGCGAACCCGTGGTTGGAGTAGTCGTTCTCGGCGATGGGCTCGGCCCCGGGGGGCAGTTCGGTGACGGCGTCGCCGTGGCTGATGAAGGGGTACATCGGGTCGCCGATACCGTCCAGCAGCCGCGAGTCCCCGACCTTCTGCACCTCCCGGAAGCCCAGTTCGAACTCGCCCATGTCCTCGACGGTGCCGCCGAGCGCCTGCGCGAGGAGTTGGTGGCCCCAGCAGACGCCCAGCGCCGGCAGGCCGCGGTCGACGGCCTCCTCGGCCCACGCTTCGGTCGCCTCGATCCAGGGGTCGTCCTCGTAGACGGCACTCTTCGAGCCGGTGACGACGAACCCGTCGAAGTCGAAGGTGGCCGGCAGTTGCTCGTCGGTGACGTCGAACTCCGCGAGGTCGGCGTCCAGCTCCCGCCGGAAGTTCCGGGGGGTGTGGACGGACTCCATCGCGGCGTTCAACAGCGCCAGTCGCGGTCTCGTCATTGGGTGGCGGAGAGACGGGAGCGGCGAGTAAAGGCGTTACGACGCCGGACCCGGCGGTTCGTGGCGAGCTCGCCGCCGCCGCCGTGGCTCACTCCTCGGTCCAGTCGGCTTCGCCCGCCACGCGGTCGAACAGCAGGTCGTTGACCGCGGCACTGGCCTCGAAGGCGGGCAGGTGGCCGGCGCCCTCGGCCCGTTCGAAGGAGCCGCGGGGCAGTTCGGTGGCCAGCTCTCGACCGCCCGAGCACGGCCAGACCTCGTCGGCGGTGCCGTGGACGATCAGCGTCTCGGTGGTCACCTCGTACAGGTCGGTCGGCGCGTAGTCGTCCAGCGCGGCGGCCTGGGCCTGCCAGCCCTCGCGGTCGGCGTCCCCCTCGCGGCGCCAGGCGACGATGTCGTCGACGGCCGCGGGGAACCGCTCTGGAAACTCGGGACCGAGCGCCAGTTCGGTCGTCGACCGCAGCGCCGCCTCGTCGTCGCGGTCGGCGGCCAGCGCGAGCGGGTCGGCCGCCGTGGGGTCGGCGCCGGTCCCCAGCAGGAGCAGCGAGGCGACGCGGTCGCTCTCGCGGGCGACCTCCATGGCGACCAGCCCGCCCAGTCCCGCCCCGACGAGGTGGGCCTCCTCGACCTCGGCGGCCGCCAGCACCGCCCGGAAGTCTGCGACGAGGTCGGCCATCGCGTACGGCCCCGCGGGGGTGTCCGAGCGGCCCGTGCCGCGGTGGTCGTAGACGAGGGTGCGGGCGGGCCCGGCCAGCGCGTCGACCTGGCGGGCCCACGCCCAGGCGCCGAACCCGACGTCGCCGACGAAGGCGACGGTCGGGCCCTCGCCGGCGGTCTCGTAGGCCAGTTCGACGCCGTCGCGGGTGGTGGTCGGCATCGGCGGCGTTTGCGCGCCAGGGGACAAAAGCGTGCCGCGACGGGGGACGGAAATGGGCAGGGGCGCCGTTTCGGCGCGTGCAACGCTCCTGCCGACACAGAAAACTTACGCCGGACTCGTGGGCACTCCTGGACATGCGACGCCGTGCCCTCCTCCGTAGTGCCGCCGGACTCGCCGCCGCCGGTTCGCTCGCCGGCTGTTTCATGGAGCGTCCGCCGACCGAGCTCCGTCTGATCCCCGCGACCCCGGACCTGCTCGCCGACCGCTTCGTCACACCCCGCGATGAGTTCCAGTCGAACCGGGCCCGCCTCGTGGCGGACTTGCTCGACGACGGGATCGCGGTCGGGACCGAATCCGGCGACCCGGCGCTGCCGGACGGGCAGTACGTCCGCGACGACGGCCGGTACTACGCGGTCGCGACGACGTTCCTCGACGACGTCCGCACCACCGGGTACGATCTCTTCGTCCGCCGGCCCCCCGAGGACCGCGACACCGACGAGCGCCCGGCCGAGACGCTCGCCTTCGAGGACCTCCCGGAGACCGACCGCGAGGCGTTTCTCGCCGCCGACCCCACCGAACTCGACCCGGGGGTCGGCATCTCGCTGTTCCGCTCGCCGACGGCGTTCGACCCCGAATCGTCGACGGTCGCCGAGGTGGACGGCCGGGTCGCGGTCACGTACGAGGGGACGACCTACGTCGTCGTGTACGGCGGCCGCGAGACGCGCGACGACCGCCGGTACCGCTACGACCTCGAGCGCGTCGGCGACTCGCGGGCGGCGCTGGTCGACCACCTCGCGTCGCGGTACCTGTTCGACCTCGGCGACGCCGACCTCTCGCCCGACGAGCGCGACGTGGTCGAGTCGGCCCTCGTCGACGACGCCGAGAGCGACGGCTACACCGAGGAGGACCCGCTCTCGGAGCCGTACCGCGCGGTCTTGGACCTGATCGCCGACCACGACACTCCGGGGCGGACCCACACCGACGGCGGCGAGTGGGTCTGTGCGTACGACGGGACCCGCTACCTCGCCTCGATCGAGTGGGCGCGCGACCTCTTCCCCGACCGCGACGACTACCGCACCGCCACCCCGACCGGGGAGCCGCCGAGCGGTCCGGGGACGACGCCGCCGACGGACGAGCCGACCGACGCCCAGCCGACGACGTCCGGGGGCCAGGCCACCGGGCGTCCCGCGACTGGGACGACCGACACGGGCGGCACCACCGGGACCAGCGGAACGACGGGGACCGGCGGCTGACCCCTCGCCTGGGCGAGCGAACCGCCCCGCTTTTGCGCCCGGCTCCACACCCTCACTCCATGCGCGCCATCAAGGACGCCGTCCACGACTACGTCGAGGTCGAGGGGGCGGCGCGGGACCTGCTGGACACCCGGGCGGTCCAGCGACTCCGCCACGTCAAGCAGCTGTCGACGGTGCGGCTGGTCTACCCCTCCGCGAACCACACCAGATTCGAGCACAGCCTCGGGGTGTACCACCTGGCGCGGCGGGCCCTGACACACCTGGGTGTCGACGGCGCCCGCGCGGAGGCCGTCCAGGCGGCGGCGCTGTTGCACGACGTCGGCCACGGGCCGTACGGCCACCAGACCGAACCCGTCATCGAGCGCCGCCTCGGCCGTCACCACGACGAGGTCGACGAGTTGCTCACCGAGGGCGAGATCGCCGCCGTCCTGGAGTCACACGGCCTCGACCCCGGCGTCGTCGCCGACCACGTCGCCGGCGAGGCCCGACTCGGGCAACTGGTCTCGGGGGAACTCGATGTCGACCGGATGGACTACCTCGTGCGGGACGCCCACCACACCGGCGTCCCCTACGGCACCATCGACCCTGGGCGGCTCGTCCGGACGCTGACGTTCGTCGACGGCGACCTCGCGCTGGCGGAGGGCAACGTCCCGAGCGCCGAGAGCCTGCTGGTGGCTCGCGCGCTGATGAACGCCACCGTCTACCGCCACCACGTCTCCCGAATCGCCGGCAAGACCCTCGAACGGGCCAGCGAACGGCTGCTCGACGAGACGGACCTCGACGCCGAGACGTTCGCCCGCCTGACCGACGACGAACTGCTCGCCACGCTGCGCGAGCACCCCGCCACCGAGGACGCCGCGCGCCGGCTCACCGACCGGGACCTGTTCAAGCGCGCCGCGTGGCTGGAACTCGACGACGTCCCCGAAAGCGTCCGCGCGATGGACCACGCGGAGACTCGCGAGGCCGAACGCACGGTCGCCGACCGCGCCGGCGTCGACGGCCGCGAGGTGCTGGTCGACTGCCCCGGCGAGCCCTCGATGCCTGAGTCCGGGACGACGGTGGTCGTCGACGGCCAGCCCCGCACGCTCCACGAGCAGTCGCCGCTGGTCGAGGGGTTGCAGGCCGCCCAGCGCGCCCAGTGGCGCATGGGCGTGTACGCCCCCGAGCGCCACCGCGAGGCCGTCCGCGAGGCGGCGACGGCGGTGCTGGGGCTGGACGAGGAAGCGGCCGTCGCGACGGGGTGAGACGATGTGGACGACCGTGCGACGGCTCCTGCTCGGGGTCTTCTACGCCGCGGTGTTCGTCGCGTTTGCCACGTTGCTCGTCCCGGACCCGACGGGCCCGCTCGCGGTGGTGCCCATCGCCTGCGGGTGGGCGATCACGGCCCACGCGTTGACGACCGACCGAGAGCGGCCCCTGGCGTACACCACGGTCGGATACTTCGGTGTGCTCTCGGTCGCGACAGTTCTCAGTGGAGTGACCGCGGCGACCGTCGGCCCGGAGGCCCCGCCGTCGGAGACGGTCGGGCAACTGCTGACGACGGTGGGCGGCGCGACGGCACTGCTCGTGCTGTACGCGCTGCTTGGAAGCGATCTGCCGGGGCGAGTGCGCGGCCGCGGAGCGACCGGCGACTGACGTTCGGGTCGTCGACTGTGCCCGGCGGCGAGCGCCGTCGGGCGCCCGCCGACTCGCTCACCCTCGACCCAGCGCCCGTCGGAGGCGCTTCCACAGCAGCGCGAGCGTGCCGTCGGCGTCCTCGCGGGCGCGCTCCGCGACGCGGTCGGCCCGATCGGTGTCGGTGGCCTGGTCGTGGCGGGACTGGTGGTCGCGGCTCTGGGTGTCGATCGGGCCTTCCATGGCTAAAGATTTCGGCCCCCAGTGGAGTGAACTTTTCGCGTCGTCCGCCTCAGGCGTCCAGCGCCGCCGCCAGCGCCTCGTCGGCGTGCTCCAGGGCGTCGTCGAGTTTCTCGGCGTCGGGGCCACCGCCCTGCGCGAAGTCCGCGGGGCCGCCGCCGCCACCGCCGACCTCGCGGGCGAGTCTGCCGACGACATCGCCGGCGTCGACGGGGACATCGTCGGGCACCGCGACGACGAAGGTGGCGCCGTCCCGGCCGCTGCCCAGCACCGCGACCTGGCCGTCCTCGACGATGGCGTTCGCGGTCGCGCGCAGTTCGTCCATGTCGGCGTCGAGACGGCGGACCACGGCGGTCGCGCCGTCGACGTCGACCTCGCGGCCGTCGTCGGCGGTCGCCCGGACCGCGGCCAGCTCCTCCTTCAGGTCGTCGATGGTCTTGCCCCGTTCCTTCCACTCGTCGAAGAACCGCGCGGCGGTCTCGGGGACCTCCTGGGGGCTGACGTCCAGCGTGTCGGCGGTCTCGTACAGCGCGTCCTCGACCGCCTGAGTGGCGGTGATGGCGGCGCTCCCCGCCGAGAACACGAGTCGCTCGACGCCGTCCTGGACGCGCTCGCTGGACCTGACCTTGATCGACCCGATCTCGCCGGTCGAGGCGACGTGGGTCCCCCCGCAGGCCTGCACGTCGTCGGCGACGTGGATCAGCCGAATCTGCTCGCCGGTCGGGATGCCGCCCTGGTAGAGGTCGAAGCCGTGTTCGGCCTCGGCCTCGTGGCGGTCGGGCCACTCCTGGGTGACGGGAACGTCGTCCATCACGATCTCGTTGGCGACCAGTTCGATCTCCTTGACGTCTGCGCGGTCGATCCGGCGGTAGTGTTCGAGGTCGATCCGCGAGGAGTCGATGCCCTTCTGGGCGCCGGCCTGGCGGATGTGCTCGCCCAGCACCTGCCGGGCGGCGTGGATGAGGACGTGCGTCGCGGTGTGGTTGCGCATCAGCTGGCGTCGACGGTCGGCGTCGACCTGCCCGCGGACGAACTCGCCCTTCCCGGGGTCGCCGTCGGTGCGGTGGAGGACGACGCCGTCCTCTCGCTGGACGTCCCGGACCGTGACGGTCGTCTCGTCGGTCGCCAGGGTGCCGGTGTCGGCGGGCTGGCCGCCGCCCTCCGGGTAGAACATCGTCTGGTCGAGCACGACGTCGTACCCGTCGTCCTCGCGCTCGAAGACGTCGAGCACCACGGCTTCGAACTCCGTGCGGCGCTGGTCGTCGTAGTACAGGCGGTCGGTCTCGGGCAGCCCCGCCAGTCGGTCGTCGGCGTCTCTGCCGTCGCGGGCCTCGTCGTCGTCCTCGTCGTGGCGGGCGGCGACGAGGCTGTAGAAGTCGTCGGGGTGGTCGACGTCGGCGCCGACCTCTGCGGCGACGTCCACGACGGTGTCGGGCTGGATGCCGTGGGAGTCGTACAGTTCGATGAGTTCGTCGGTCGGGATCGGCTCGCTCCGGTCGGCGTACTCCTCGGCCAGTTGGCGCACGCGGCGGGTGCCCCGATCCAGGGTCTCGCGGTACTTCTCCAGTTCCGTCCGCACCACGTCGCGGATCGTATCGCGGTTCTCGTAGCCCAGCCGCTCGGCCTGCATGTCGACGAGTTCGTCCAGCGGGGCGTCGACGCCGACGGACTCACAGAGGCGTTTGGTGCGGCGCAGCACCATCCGCGCGAGGTAGCCCGTACCGACGTTGCTCGGGACGATCCCGTCGCCGAGCATGTACGCCAGCGTCCGGGAGTGGTCGGCGATGGCGTAACACTCCTCCAGCGGCTCCATGAGGTCGGCGAGACGGTCGCGCTCGACGCCGAGTTCGTCGGCGATGGTGCCGCGGGCGGTCTCCATGTCCTCGGCCTCGTCGATGTCCATGTGGCCCGCCAGTTTCGAGGCGCGGTGGACGAGGTCAGCCGCCTCGTCGGTGTAGGTGAGCCCGGCGTTGTCTTTCAGGAAGTCGATCATCTCGGGGTAGATGGCCTCGTACACCGTCGGGGTGCCCTGGGACATCCAGGTCCACCGCTCCAGGCCGTAGCCGGTGTCGACGATCCGGCGGTCCATCTTCGAGTACGTGTTGCCGTCTTTCATTTCGTACTCGCCGTCGGGGTCCAGCTCCATCGACATGAACACCAGCGTCGCCAGTTCCAGCCCCTCGTAGATGACCTCCAGGGCAGGCCCGGCGTTGCCGCCGCCGACCCACGGGTCCTCGATGAACGTCAGTTCCGCGGGGTCGACGCCGAACGTCTCGAAGAACTCCACGCAGTAGGCGACGGTCTGGTCCTTCCAGTACACCTCGCCCTCGTAGGCGTAGTCGGTGCCCTCGTCGGCGTTGAACGCGTGGTGGCCCATCATCTCGAAGGCCATGGTGTGTCGCCCGGTCTTGCCGACGTTGTCGATGTCCTGCATCCGGATGCACGGCTGAGACACCGCCAGCGGGTTCGCCGGCGGGGGTGAGGCTCCGGAGGTGACGTGCGGCTGGAAGTCGTAGATGGAGGCCTGGGTCAGCAACACGTCGTCACGCCAGCGGTTCGCGGCGACGGGGTAGGGCTCGACTCGCCCGTGTTCGTTGTCCGCGAAGAAGGAGAGAAACGCCTCGCGCATCTCCGTGAGGCTGTACTCCTCGTCGAACCCAGGGTCGTCGATGAACCCGTAGTCGTCACACGGGGGCTCACCGCAGGTCTCTCGGCCGTCGTCCAGCGTCCAGAAGTACGCACCGCAACTCGAACACTCGCGGCGGACGTACCCGTTGTCCTCGAAGTACTCCAGGCGGTACTCGGATTCGAGGTCAGTCATTGTGGAGACGTGGCCCGTCGCCGCGTAAAACAGTTCCGGGACGCTCGCTCGCGAAAACCCCCGACAGCGGGGCTCTCCCTGCCGCCCCGACCGTCGACCGCAACGGAGCGCAGTTTGAAGTGTCGGCGGGCAAACCGTGGCAGTATGACACAGACCGACGCCGCTGGACCGCTGGCCGGCATCGACCGCGATGGGGCGCTCCGGGCGCTTGGGTTCGTGCTCGGCGTGAACCTCGTCGGGGCCGCCCCGGCCGTTCTCTCGGGCCCTGACACGGAGTGGTTCCAGCGCCTGACGCTCCCCTCGGTGTACCCCCCAGGGTGGGCGTTCGGCGTCGTCTGGACGCTGCTGTTCACGCTGCTGGGCGTCGCGCTGTTTCTCGTGTGGCGGGCCGGCACCGACCGGCGCGCGGTGCGGGTCGCGCTCGGCGCCTTCGCCGTCCAGATGGCGTTCAACGTCGCCTGGACGCCCGCCTTCTTCGGCCTGCAGGCGCCGCTCGTCTCGCTTTCGATCATCGCTGCGCTCGCGGTCTTCGTCGTCGCGACCATCGTCGCGTTCGATCGCGTCGACCGGCGGGCGGCGCTGCTGCTCGTGCCGTACCTCGCGTGGGTGCTGTTCGCGACGTACCTGAACTACGAGATATGGCGGCTCAATTCTTAACGGATCGTCTCCTCTCGCCGGGATTCGTTCCAAAACCATTAACGCCTGCCTCGTCGTACCGATGGTAACCGTGACGGGTTGGGATCGTCGCCCGGTCGCCGACGCTCGCCGTTCGGACAGCGGCGACGATCGCCGAGCGGTCGCCGATGGCGGCCGGACCGATCCGACCGTCGGCCACGAGACGCTGCTGGAGACGATGCGCGACGGCGCCCTCGTCGTCCGCGCCGACGGCGAACTCGGCTACTGCAACGCTGCTGCCGAGCGGTTGCTCGGCATCGACCGGACGACGTACGTCGGCGGCCCCCTGTCGGCGCTGGGCCGGGACGACGTGCTGGCCGAGCCGGACCTCTCGTCGCTCCGGCGGGCGGCCGAGGGCACCGACGCGCCGACGACGCTCGAACTCTACGTCGGAGAAGACGGCGCGGCGACGGCCGTCGAGTGCCGGATGGCCCGACTGCCCGCCGAGGGCCCCGACGGCGTCCTCGCGACGCTGCGGGACCTCACCGAGCGCCGCGAGACCGAGCGCGAACTTCGGGAACGCCGCGACACCATCGAGCGCCTCCACGAGAGCACCGCCCGACTGGTCGCCTCCCGCGACGAGTCGGAACTGTTCGAACTGGCCATCGAGGCAGCCAGAACGGTGCTGGAACTGGAGGCCTGCGCGGTCGTCGTCCACGACGAGGATGGCCTCGTCGTCGCCGACGCCACCGAGGGAGACAACGCCCCGGACCCCGGCCACCGCGTCGCCGACACCGACGGCATCGCCCACCGCACCGCCGAGGACGGCGCGTCCATCCTCGTCCAGAACGCCCGGACGGACGACCGTGCGGCCCCGTACGACGACAGCTACCGATCGGCGCTGTCGGTCCCCATCGGCGAGTACGGGGCGTTCCAGGCCATCGCCGAGGATGTCGGAGTGTACGACCACACCGACCTCCGACTGGCGGAACTGCTCGCCCGCCACGTCGCCGAGACGCTCGAACGAATCCGCGCGGAGCGGCGCCTCCACGAACGGGAGGCCGACCTCCGGGAGGAACGCGACCGATTCGCCGCGCTGTTCGAGAACATCCCCGACGCCGTCGCCGCCTTCCGGTTCGACGACGGTGAGCCCATCGTTCGGGACGTCAACGGGGCCTTCGAGGAGACGTTCGGCTGGTCCGAGTCGGAGATCGTCGGCGAGAACATCGACGAGTACATCGTCCCGCCGGACCGCACCGAGCGGGCCGGCTCGCTCAACGAGACGCTGCTGGCCGGCGAACAGCTCCAGACCACCGGGCGGCGCCGGACCGCCGACGGCGTCAGCGACTTCCTGTTGCACGTCGTCCCGCTGTCGGTCGGCGAGCGCACGCTGGAGGGGTACGCCATCTACACCGACATCACCGAGCAGAAGCGCCGCGAGCGGGAACTCGAACGCCAGAACGAACGGCTCGACGAGTTCGCCAGCATCGTCAGCCACGACCTGCGGAACCCGCTGAACGTCGCCCAGGGCAACCTGGAGATGGCCCGCGAGCGCGACGAGGAGCGCTTTTTCGACCTCGTCGAGGAGGCCCAGGACCGCATGAGCCGCATGATCGACGAACTGCTGAGCCTGGCCCGCCACGGGGATGTCGTCGGCGAACAGCGGCCCGTGGAGTTCGGCGAGGTCGCGCGGAGGGCCTGGGGGGCGGTCGCGACCGGCGACGCCGAACTGGTCGTCACCGACGACTTCGTCGTCGTCGCCGACCGCGAGCGACTGACGGAACTGCTGGAGAACCTGTTCCGCAATAGCGTCGAACACGGTTCCACGAGCAGTCGGACGCAGTCCGACGACAGCGTGGAACACGGCGCCACCGGGGACGGCGACCTGACGGTCACCGTCGGGGCACTCGACGCGACCGTCGAGCCCACGACGTTCGACGGCGAGACAGACGTCGGCGGGTTCTACGTCGCCGACGACGGCCCCGGCATCCCCACCGAAGACCGCGAGACCGTCTTCGAGTCGGGGTACACGACCGCCGACAACGGGACCGGCTTCGGCCTGACAATCGTCGAACAGATCGCCGAGGCCCACGACTGGTCGGTGACCGTCGTCGAGAGCGACTCGGGTGGTGCGCGCTTCGAGTTCCGCGTCTAGCTCTCCGTGGGAGCGCCGACGTCGGCGAACAGCCCGCGGAACAGCCCGGCGTACCCCTCGAAGTCGCTCGGGAGGAGTTCGTCCGCGCGACTCCGCTTGCGCTCGACGCGCCGTTCGAGGTCGGCGTACTCGGGGCTGTCGGCGAGTTCGGCCTCGGCCTTGCGGGCCTCCAGCGTGGCCTTCTTCGAGGCCAGCGCGTACAGTTCGCGCAGCTCGGCGTCGTAGCTCACCCGCTCGGAGAGTCGCGTCAGCGTCGCGCGGAACGACTCCTTGCCGAACGGCTTGACGAGGTACTCGTCGAACGGCATCGAGACGATGTCGAAGTCCGGTTCGACGCCGGTGACCATCACGACCGGGCAGTCGTTGCCCCGCTCGCGCAGCGCGGTCAGCACGTCGTCGCCGGAGCCGTCGGGGAGCCGGCGGTCCAGCACCACCAGGTCCGGGCCGTCGTCGAGTGCGTCGACGGCGCCCGCGACCGTCGAGACGACCGTGGCGCTCCAGGCGTCGAACAGCCACGATCGGTAGAACGCCGCGGTCTCGTCGTCGTCCTCGACGACGAGCACGTCCCGGGGGTCGGTGGGCATGGATGTGTCACTCGCACGACGACCCTCTGTGGGCAAAAGACCTACGGCCATCATGTTCGGCCGCCGAGAAAGCGCCGCATACGGGTCACTCTCTCAGCTTCCCGGAAGCGCGGTGCAGCACCCTCGGGAGAGGGCGAGACTCCCCCGTCTCACTCCTCGCGGGCCAGCGCCGCGAGCAGCGCCTCCAGCTGGATGCGCTCGTTGGCGCCGGTGGTGATCCGGTAGTCGGCCTCGCCGACGCGGTCCATCACCCGGATCGCCGCCTCGTCGCCGAGGTCGAACTCCCAGATGGAGCGGTGAATCTGGTCGATCACGTCGCCGCCGGCGATCCCGCGGTCGGTCAGCAGTTCGTCGAGCAGCGCGCGCGCCTCGACGAACTCGCCGGCCAGCGCCTTCGTGACGATCTCCTCGACCTCTTCGGGGCGAGCGGCGGCGTTGATCGTGTACACCGTCTCCTCGTCGACGACGTCGCCCATCACCGACGCCGCCTGCAGGCCGTTGATCGCCGAGCGCATGTCGCCGTCGGCGACGTACACCAGCGCCTCCACGCCGTCGTCGGTCACCTCGATGCCCTCCGCCGCCGCGATCTCGCGGACCTGCTCGGCGACGGCGTCGTCGGCCAGCGGCGAGAACCGGAAGACGGTACACCGCGACTGGATCGGGTCGATGATCTGGCTGGAGTAGTTACACGAGAGGATGAACCGCGTGTTGTTCGAGAACTGCTCCATCGTCCGGCGCAGCGCCGACTGGGCGTCGCTGGTCAGCGCGTCGGCCTCGTCGAGGAAGATGATCCGGTAGCCGTACCCGCCGAACGACGACCGCGCGAAGTCCTTGATCCGGTCTCGGACCACGTCGATGCCGCGCTGGTCGGAGGCGTTCAGCTCCAGGAAGTTCTCCTGCCAGTCGTCGCCGTAGATCTCCTTGGCGATGGCGACCGAACTCGCCGTCTTGCCGGTACCGGCCGGCCCGGCGAACATGAGGTGGCTCAGGTCGTCCTGGTCGACGTAGCTCTGGAGGCGGGGGATGATCTCGTCGTGGCCCTTGATGTCGGCGAGCCGGTCGGGGCGGTACTTCTCGATCCAGACGTCCGTGCGCCCGGCGACGCGCTCGCCGTCCTCGGCCTCGCTCATGTCCGTCCGTCGGGCGGCCCCCGGCTTAAGTGGTGCGAGACGAGCCACGGAACTGTTCAGGCGAATGCACGACTTCCGACAGCACCGACGTGACAGCTTCGGAAGCCCCCTCGGGCTCGCCGCCGCTGACTCGCTGTGCTCCTCGTCGTTCGCTTCGCTCACTCTTGCGGTGCTTACGTCGTCAGCGGCGGCGACCCCTCACCGGGAGACCGGCGGTCTCCCGAGCAATCGGGCGCTGCGCGCCCGATGACGGCCCCTTCCAGTCCCACCCGCGGTGGTTCGCGCAGGGGGTCGTCGCCCGTCCGGACACCACTCGCGCCACGAGCAGTGGTGAGTCGCCACCGTCACGCTCAAAGCAGTGCCAGCCACAGGACCATTCGTGAACGTCACCGTCGACGTCGCCGGCGGGGAGACCCACGACTGCGAGCTCCCCGCAGACGCCACCTACGCCGACTGCTGCGATGCGGTCGGACTGTCGGTCCACGAGGCGTCGGTGCTGGTCGACGGCCGGCCTGTCCCCGAGGACCAGCCGGTCGAGACCGACGCGGTGACCGTGGTGCGACTCGTGAAAGGCGGGTGAGCGCACCGACCATCGAGCGGAGCCACCGTTTAGGAGCCTCGGCCCCTCGACGCGGATATGAACACCCCGGACGACGCCACACTCCCGAACGTCGCCCCCGGCCCCGACCCCTGCTCGGTCGCGGCGCTGGCCGCCGACCACGACGCCGTGCTGATTCTCCTCCAGCGGGACGACCGCTGCGTCAAGTGCCGCGAGCAGGTCCAGGCGGTCGCGGACCGCTACGCCGAGTTCGTCGAGCGCGGCTGCGAGGTGGTGGCGGTGCTCCCCGAACCCCGCGAGACGGCGGCGGAGTGGCAGGCGCGCTACGACCTGCCGTACCCGTTTCTCGCCGACCCCGACGCGACGTGGGGCACCGCGCTCGACCAGCCCGTCCGCTTCGGCTTCCTCGGGCGCTGGAGCGACTTCCTGGGGCGGATGCCCGAGGCGGTGCTGCTGGACTGTCGCGACGACCCGACCGTCGTCTGGAGTCACAGCGGGCGCTCGACGTTCGACCGCCCGAGCGTCGACGACCTGGTGGCCGCCGTCGACGACGCGCTCGGCAGCGAGGCGGAGACCGTCCAGCCGTGAGCGACCCGCCCCCGGACGTCGAGGTTCGGCCCGTCGCCGACGACGCCGAGGCGACGACCGCCCGGAGCGTGCTGGACGCCGCGATGCTGGAACTGCCCGATTTCGGCGCCCGTGCGGAAAGCGACGACGTGCTCGTCGCACTCGTCGAGGGACGAGTCGTCGGCGCGGCGCTGCTGCGCCCACACCACTCCCGTCCGGGGGTCCACGTCGAGGCCGTCGCCGTCCGCCCGCGGCGGCGCGGTCAGGGGTTCGGTACCGCACTCGTCGACGCCGCGGCCGACCGCGGCCCCGTGACCGTCGAGTTCGACGCCGAGCTGCGGCCGTTCTACGAGCGACTGGGTTTCGAAATGCGACGCCTCGACGACGACCGGTACCGCGGTGTGCGCGAGCCGTAGCACCGCGGGTTCAAGTGCGATCGGGCGGCCACGGTCGGCGTGCGCTGAGAACTGTTCCGGGGCGGGTTGCGGTCGCGCGACGCGTCGCCTCGGGGGCCGTCATGCGTCGCCTGTTCGCCCCCTCTGCGATCGTCTTCGACCGCGCCGGCGCCGGTCGTGCCGCCGACGGTCGCACCGTCGCTCACACGACCGCGGCGACGAGCTCCCGGCCCTCCGCCAGCAACGCGGCGACCCGCTCCTCGCTCTCTGCCTCGGCGTACACCCGCAGTTTCGGCTCGGTGCCCGAGGGGCGGACGAGCAGCCACGAGCCGTCCGCGAGCAGCAGCTTGAACCCGTCGTCGGTGCCGACCTCCTCGACGGCGGTGCCCGCGACGGCGTCGGGAATGCGCTCCTCCAGCGCCGCGAGCGCCGGCCCCTTCCGGTCGTCGGGGCAGTCAACCGAGACCTTGTCTTGGACGACCGCGCCGTGCTCGTCGAGGAGGCGGTCGACGCGGGCGTCGAGCGACTCCTCGGCGTCGGCCGCCGCCGCCAGCAGCGCCAGCAACACGCCGTCCTTCTCGCGGACGTGACCGCGGATCGTGAATCCGCCGGACTCCTCGCCACCGATCAGCGCCTCGTGGTCGGCCATCGCCTCGGCGACCCACTTGAACCCTACCGGCGTCTCGTGGACGGTCTCGCCGTGGGCCGCGGCGACGCGGTCGATCAGGAACGTCGTCGAGACCGTGCGGATCGCCGGCCCTGAGTCGCGCTCCAGCAGGTAGTCGTACAGCGCCGCGAACAGCAGGTTCGCGTTCAGGTACCCCCGCTCGGGCGTGACGACGCCGATCCGGTCGGCGTCGCCGTCGTTGGCCAGGCCGAGCGTCGCCGGCCCCTCCCGGACGCGTTCGATCAGTTCCGAGAGGTGGTCGGCGCTGGGTTCGGGATCGACGCCGCCGAACGCCTCGTCGCGCTCACAGTGGAGGCGACGGACGTCCGCGCCGGCCCGCGAGAGCAGCGCGTCCGTGATCCCGCGGCCGCTGCCGTGCATGGCGTCGTAGGCGACGACGCCGTCGAGTTCGGCGTCGACCAGCGACAGAACCGCCTGGGCGTGCGGTTCGACGAGGTCGGCCGTCTCGACGTCGCCCCACTCCGAGCGGTCCAGCGCGACCGGCTCCCGGAGGTTCGCCTCGATTGCGTCGGTGACGCCGGGCAGCGCCGGCGCACCGTCCGCGGGGATGAACTTCACGCCGTTGTACTCCGGCGGATTGTGCGACGCCGTGAGCATCAGCCCCCCGGCGAGGCCGCGCTCGACGATGGCGTGGGCGACCAGCGGTGTCGGCACGTCCCGCTCGGGCAGCACCGCGTCGTGACCGTTCGCGCACAGCACTCGACAGAGCTCCTCGGCGAACCCCTCCGACGTGGGTCGCGCATCGTACCCGACGACGACGGGGTCGCCCGCCCGCCCCTCGTCGGCGAGGTGGTCGACGACGGCCTGACCGACGGCGCGCACTCGCGGCGCCGTGAACTCCTCCAGGGTCGCCCGCCAGCCGTCGGTCCCGAACGTGATCGCGTCCATGCTTCGCGGGTCGCCCGGCCCGGGCAAAAAACCCGTGGGGGAGAGCCGTCACCGGCGGCGCTGGCAGGTGAACGCTTAGGCCCCTCGAACACCTACGGGCGGGCGAGAGCGAGCACACCCGCCGACCGATGACACCGCCGACCACGACGCCCGCGCCGACGTTGCGGCGCCTGCCCGTGCCCAGCGGCGAGCTCGACGACCGCTCGCGACGCGCCCGCACGGAGGCGATGGCCGTCCGCTCGTTCGGCGCCGACGCCTACGAGGTCGTCACCGAGAGCGGGGCGACGTACCTCGTCGACCTCCGGGACGCCCGGTGTACGTGTCCCGACTACCGCTTCCGGGACGCTCGCTGCAAGCACCTCCGGCGGGTCGCCATCGAGGTCTCCGAAGGGCGGGTCCCACCGCCGGGACGCGTCGCCAGAGTGTGCCGAGAGTGTGGCGACCGCGCGTTCGTCCCCGAGGACGCGGTCCCGCCCCACTACTGCGCCCGGCACCGACTGGCGGTCGGCGACCGGGCCCGCGACCGCGAGACTGGCGACGAGGTGCTCGTCGTCGCGGTCTCGGAACGGCCCGCCGACGCGGTGGCCGTCGCCGACGCCGACCGCGACGGCTCGGTCGCCACCTACGAGACGAACGCCGACTACGCCGATGACGACCCGGTCGTCGGTGCGGTGTACGCCGACAGCGTCGCGATCGGGGCCGACGGTCCGAGCGCGGCATCGCTCCGGGTGTACGTGTTCCCGCGCGGACGACTCGTCGCGGTGGACTGAGCCACCGCCGGCGATCGCCGGTCTACTCCAGCATCGCGGCGGCCTCCTCGACGGAGAGGTCGCCGCGCTCGACGGCGGCGAGGACGTCTCGGACGTGGTCGTCGCCGTCGTCCGCGTCGTCGCCGAACTCGCCGAGACTCGTCCGTTTGGAGCGCCCGGCCAGTTCGTCGAGGTCGACGCCGTCGGCCAGCGCGGTCTCCAGTTTGACCCGGTAGTTGCCGCCGTCGGTCGTGTGGAGGTCGCCGGGGTGGAAGAAGTACCAGTCCTCGCGGTCGAACCGGACGCCGACGCGGGGTTTGGCGCCGAAGTTCCGCGAGAAGTACACCAGCGCTTCCACCTCGGCGCCGTCGAGGTAGATGGGGTCGCCGCTGGAGGACTTGGCCTCGATGGCGTAGAAGCGCTCGCCGTCGCCTGCCAGCACGTCCGGGAGCTCGCGCTCGGTCGCGCTCCCGGACGCCGGCGCGCGCATGACGGCGAACCCGGCCTCGTCGAGGCGGTTGACGAGTTCCCGTTCGCGGCGGTCGCCCTTCGCGTTCGACATCGCTCCCGATCAGGTCCCGTGGTCCCAGGAGTTCATGTACTCCTGCTGAGTGTCGGTCAGCGCGTCGTAGGCGACGCCCTCGGCGTCGAGCTTGATCTCGGCGACCTCGCGGTCGAGGTCGTCGGGCACGTCGTGGACGCCGGGGCCGTAGTCGTCGGGGCTGGCGGCCAGTTCCCGCACGCAGACCGCCTGCACGCCGAAGCTCTGGTCCATCACCTCGACGGGGTGGCCCAGCGAGATGGGGGTCGCGAGGTTGACGAGGCGGCCCTCTGCGAGGACGTTCAGCCGGCGACCGTCGGGCAGCTCGAACGCCTCGACGCCCTCGCGGGCCTCGTAGCGGTCGACCGCGAGGTCGGAAAGCGCGTCGAGATCGATCTCGACGTCGAAGTGGCCGGCGTTGGCCAGCAGGACGCCGTCGCTCATCTCCTCGAAGTGCTCGCGGACGATCACGTCGCGGTTGCCCGTCGTCGTGACGAACACGTCGCCCTCGGCGGCGGCCTCGGCCATCGGCTTCACGTCGTACCCTTCCATGTGCGCCTCCAGCGCGCGCCGGGGCTCGACCTCGGTCACGACGACGTCGGCGTTCTGCCCGGCGGCCTTCTTGGCGACGCCCTTCCCACAGTAACCGTAGCCGGCGACGACGACGGTCTTGCCGGCCCACGAGAGGTTCGTCGTCATGGCGATGGAGGCCAGCGAGGACTCGCCGGTGCCGTGGACGTTGTCGAACAGCCGCTTCATCGGCGTGTCGTTGACCGCGAACACGGGGTAGTCGAGTTCGCCGTCCTCGGCCATCGCCCGGAGGCGGTGGACACCGGTGGTCGTCTCCTCGCAGCCGCCGACGATGGTGTCGATCAGTTCGGGGTAGTCCTCGTGGACCGCCGCCACGAGGTCCATCCCGTCGTCGACGGTGATCGTCGGCTCGTGGTCGAGCACGGCGTGGATGGCGTCGTAGTACTCGTCGTCGTCGACGCCTCGGCGGGCGTAGGAGGTGATCGCGTCGTGGTCGTCCAGCGCGACGCTGACGTCGTCGTGGGTCGACAGCGGGTTGCAGCCGGTGATGGCCACGTCGGCGCCGCCGGCCGCCAGCGTCTCGACCAGGACCGCGGTCTTGGCCTCGACGTGCATCGCCATCCCGACGCGCTCGCCGGCGAACGGCTGCTCGGCCTCGAACTCCTCGCGGAGCGACGCGAGGATGGGCATGTGCTGGCGGGCCCACTCGATCTTTCGGTGGCCCTCGTCCCGGAGCCGTTCGACATCGGCTACCTGCTCGGTGATGGGCGGGTGCTCGCTCATACAGAACAGCAGGGGTACAGCCCGGAAAACCCTACCGAAGCCGGACGGAACGCGGGTGCCGCGACGGCGCCCGGCTACGGTCCGCGGCCGGTGAGTTCGGTCCGTGGCGTTGCGTCCTCGTCGGCCGTCGCGTCCGGTCCCTCGATGCACTCGTCGTCGTGCGTGTCACACTCGTGGTGTCCCTGGGGTTCTCGCTGCTGCTCGTCCGCGTCCGACCGGTCGACGCCGAACAGCCAGGGCATCGCTGTCACCCCGTCAGTTCGACGACCAGGGCGTTCGTGTCGTCTCCGTCCGTCTCGTCGTCTTCGGTGTCGTCGTCCTCGTCCTCGTCGTCGCCACCGTCGTCACCGTCGTCCACGTCGCCATCGTCACTGTCGTCACCGTCGTCATCGCCCGGCGGTCCGGCGTCGCTTGGCGGTCCGCGCTCGTCGCCGTCGTCGCCGTCGTCATCGCCCGGCGGGCCGGCGTCGCTGGGGGGGCCACGCTCGTCGCCGTCGGTCTCGTTGCCGTCGGTTGCGTTGTCGTCGGTCTCGTTGTCGTCGGTCTCGTTGTCGTCACCGTCGTCGGTCAGCGGTCCCGCGTGGGCGGGCGGCCCGTGGTCGTCGGACTCGTTGCCGTCGTCACCGCCGGGGCCGGCGTGGTCCGGCGCGTTGCCGGGGTTGTTGCTCACGACGAAGTCGGCGATCGTGGTCCCGTCGGCCTCGTCGAGCCCGGAGATGAACGCCGTGACCTGCTGGCCGAACGGGTCGGTGGCGGGTCCGGCGTCGGACTCGTTGCCGTCGTCGCTCTCGTTGTCCTCCGCACCGTCATCTTCCTCGACGGCTTCGAGTTCGACGGTCTCGGTCACCGTCCGGTTGTCCGCGCTCGCGCTCACGGTCACCGCGACCGTCTCGTTGGGCGCCGGGAGCGCGACGGTGCCGTTCGCGTCCGTCTCGTAGGTGCCCGTCCCGGCGTACGTCGCGTTCTCGTCGACGGTCCGCACGTCGACGGTGGCGTTCGCGACCGCGGACTCGTTCTCGGTGACGGTCACCGTCGCGGTGCCGTCGTCGGCCTGCGCCACGTCGACGTGCAGTTCGCCGTCGGCCGTCGCCGCGCCGGCGGCCACCGCGGGTCCGAACGCCGCGGTCGCGACGACCAGCGCGACGACGAGTGCGCCGAAGGTGCGTGCTGTCATACACGGCTACGGTTGCACCTGTCCCGCATAAACCCGGCATCCCGTTCGGTTCGTTTCCACCGGCTCGTTCACCGAATCAGACGGTCCGAGAGCGTTCAAAACGGCTCGTGAACGTTTAATCTGGGCTCACTCGGCGCGCTCGGTCAGGTCCCGCGCCGCGGCGCTGGCCCGTTCGCGAACCGCGGTCTCGTCCAGCGTCTGGACCTCGCGGTCGCGCAGCAGCACCTGGCCGTCGCAGACGGTGTGGCGCACGTCGGCCCCGCCGGCGGCGTACACGAGGTGGCTGACGAGGTCGTGGTCGGGGGTGAGGTGGGGCGCCTCGACGTCGACGACCGCCAGGTCGGCGGCCCGCCCGGCCTCGACCCGCCCGGCGTCGAACCCGAGTGCGTCGGCGCCCGCGGCGGTCGCCATCTCGACGGCGGTCTCGGCGTCGACCGCGGCGGCGTCGCCGTCGCCCGCCAGTTTGCCGACGAGCGCGGCGTCTCGCATCGCGGTCACCAGGTCCAGCGTGTTGTTCGACGCGGGCCCGTCGGTGCCCAGCGCGACGGTCGCCCCGGCGTCCAGCAGGCGCTGGACCGGCGCGATGCCGGAGGCCAGTTTCGCGTTCGCCGCGGGGTTGTGCGCGACGGTCACCGGCCGCTCGGCCAGCAGTTCGACCTCCGCGCTGTCGAGGTGCGTGCAGTGCGCGAGAAGCGTCCCGTCCCGGAGTAGACCCAGCTCGTCGGCCCAGACCAGCGGACGCTCGCCGGTCCGCTCGACGACCGGGTCGACCTCTCCCTCGTTCTCGTTGGCGTGGAGGTGCAGCGGGTGCCCGACCCGCTCGGCCATGTCGGCGATATCCGCCAGGTAGTGCTCGCCGACGGTGGTGAGGCTGTGTGGCTGGACCGCCGTCCGGACCCGCCCGTCGGCGGCGCCGTGCAGCTCCTTCGCGGTCTCGACGCTGCGCTCGATTTCGGCCTCGGACTCGCCGCCGTCCTTGCCGACGGTGATGGCGGTGTACCCCAAAAGCGCCTTCAGCCCCGCGCGGTCGACGACGTCGGCGATCTCGGGCACCTCGAAGTACATGTCCGCGAACGCCGTGGTGCCACTTTTGATCATCTCGACGACGCCGAGTTCGGCGCCGACGCGGATATCGTCGGCCGTCAACTCGGCCTCGACGGGCCAGATGTCCTCCTCCAGCCACGCCTGGAGAGGCTTGTCGTCGGCCAGCCCCCGGAGGAGCGTCATCGCGACGTGGGTGTGGGCGTTGACGAACCCCGGGGTGACCAGGCAGCCCTCGGCGTCCAGTTCCTCGTCGCCCGGGCCGACGTCCGTCCCGACCGCGGTGATCTCGCCGACCTCGCGGTCGACCAAGACGTCCGCCCGTTCGACCTCGCCGTCGGGGCGCAACACTCGACCGCCCGCGACACGGAGCGTGCTCATGCACGGCGATTCGCGGGGGTCGGCCATGACTCTGCCGCTCTCCGTCGGTGGGTGCTGGTACCGCTCGACCGGCGCTTGGAGCGACGACCGACCGAACTGGGGTCGCCTGCACGAACTACCCCGGGCGGGAATGGAAGGGGCCGAGGGGTCGGGGGTTCCGACGACGTAAGGACCGCAGCCGAACGGAGTGAGGCGAGGACCGAAACGAGTCAGAACCCCCGAGCCCGAGGGGGCTTCCGGGGCGGTCACGTCGTGAGCGAATCCCACGCTACCGTTCGTGCTGTGTCGGTGCCGCCATGGAAACGCAATTGCCGCTGGGTCCCGAACCGAGCGAGCATGCGCGTCGCCGTCCCGAACAAGGGTCGCCTGCACGACCCGTCGATCGAGTTGCTCGAACGCGCCGGCCTGCACGTCGTCGACGGCGCCGACCGGAAACTGTACGCCGACACCGTCGACCCCGAGGTGTCGCTGCTGTTCGCCCGCGCGGCGGACATCCCGGAGTACGTCGCCGACGGCGCCGCGGAACTCGGGATCACCGGCTACGACCAGTTCCGGGAGTCCGGCGTCTCCGGCGTCGCCGACCTGCTGGACCTGGAGTTCGGCGCCTGTCGACTCGTGCTGGCCTCGCCGGAGGACGGCGACGTCGAGAGCGTCGCGGACCTCGCGGGTGGGGCCGTGGCGACGGAGTTCCCCCGGATCACTCGCGAGTTCCTCGCCGAGCACGGCGTCGACGCCGAGGTCGTCGAGGTCTCGGGGGCGACCGAACTGACCCCGCACGTCGACGTCGCCGACGCCATCGTCGACATCACCTCGACCGGGACGACCCTGCGGATGAACCGTCTCCGGGTGATCGAGGAGGTGCTGTCGTCGTCGGTGCGGCTGTTCGCCCGCGAGGATGCCCTCGACGACCCGAAGGTCGGGCAGGTGCGGACCGCCCTGGAGAGCGTGCGCAGCGCCGACGGGAAGCGCTACCTGATGCTGAACGCGCCGCGAGACCGACTGGACGAGATTCGCGACGTCATCCCCGGGATGGGCGGGCCGACGGTGATGGACGTCGCCGACAGCGACGACGGCCTCGTCGCGGTCCACGCCGTCGTCGACGAGCGCGACGTCTTCGAGACGATCACCGCGGTCAAGGAGGCGGGCGGCAGCGACATCCTCGTCACCGAAATCGAGCGACTCGTGGAGTGAGGGGGCGCCGCCCAGCAGGGCCTACCCCGGCGCGGTCCCTAGCAGCGTGACGAGATTGAACAGCGTCACGCCCAGCAGCACGAACACGGTGTAGTGGACGACCGTGATCAGCGCCGTCAGCTTGTAGCCGGTGCGGTACAGCGACCTGATCAGGACGAAGTCGACGGCGACCGACAGCGGGAGGACGACCGCCGGGACGCGCCGCTGGAGGAGGAAGGCGACGAGCGCCAGCGCGACGCCGATCGGCACCGCCAGCTTCGGCGAGACGTCGCCGAGGACGTACCGCGCGGCGATGTGTGCGGTTAGCGCGTACGCGCCGGCGGTCAGCAGGAAGGTCCCGAGAACCGCGACCGGGCCGCCCCTCGTGGGGTCCAGCTGCGCGAGGACGACGGGATCGACCATGACCGGTCTACGGAGCGACGGGGTTTGTATCCCGCGCTCTCGGTCGGTCTGTTGTGCGAACGGTGGGGGGTGTCGCCGGGCTCAGCCGTCGAGCAGGCCGAGTTCTTCGAGCCGGGAGACGATCTTGTCGACGGCGTGCTCGGCGTCCTTGGGCTTCTTGCCGCCGGTGATGACGAGCTTCCCGGAGCCGAACAGCAGCGCGACGACCTCGGGGTCGTCCAGGCGGTAGACGAGACCGGGGAACTGCTCGGGCTCGTACTCGATGTTCTCAAGCCCCAGGCCGATGGCGATGGCGTTGAGGTTGAGGTTCCGTCCGAGGTCGGCGCTGGTGACGATGTTCTGGACGACGATTTCGGGGTCGTCTTCGACCTGGATGTTCAGGTCGCGCAGTTTCTCGAAGACGATGCGGAGACTCTCGTGGACGTCGTCGGTGGACTTCGCGCCGGTGCAGACGATCTTGCCAGAGCGGAAGATCAGCGCGGCGGACTTGGGCTCCTGGGTCCGGTAGACGAGACCGGGGAACTGCTCGGGATCGTAGTCGGCACCCTCCAGGTCCATCGCGACGCTCTGCAGGTCGAGCTCCTGGCCGATGCCGGTGGAGGCGACCACGTTCTCGATATTGATAGTTTCCTTGGGATCGGTCATCGTTCGACTTAAAACTCGTATTTAAGGTTTATAAAAGTTGGTGCTGTGTCGACACTGGTTCACGCCCCGAGGTGTCCGATTTCTCGACTTCGGGCGGTTTCAACCCGGTCTTGAATGGGGTTTTCAACCCGTCGCCGACCGACGCGCTCATGGCGCCGCCGCCCCCACCGCCGGGCGTGTACGTCCTCGAACTCGCGGGCGAGCGCGACGACGACGCCTTCGCCCGCCGCGAGGCGACGGCGGCGGCGACCGGCGTCGAACCGCTCGCCGCGGGGCTGGCGCTGGTCGACAGCGTCGCGCCCGACCGCCTGCGAGGGCTGGCCTTTACCCACCGCGCCAGCGAACTCCTCGGACGAACCGACGCCGACCCCGCCGCCGCCCGCGCGCTGGTGGAGGCTGCCCCCATCGACCGCTCGGGGACCGTCGCCGTCCGCGCCCGGGACGTCCGCTCGACGACCGGCGTCTCGACCGCCGACGTGGAGCGCTCGCTGGGCGACGTGCTGGTCGACCGCGGGTTCGCCGTCGACCTCGACGACCCCGACCACGAACTGCGGGCGCTGTTCGCAGGTGGCGAGGGCGATGCCACGACGACGGACGGCGTCTGTGCGGTCGGCTGGCTCACCGCCGAGGCCGACCGCGCGTTCGGCGAGCGCGCGCCGACCGACCGCCCGTTCTTCCAGCCCGGCAGCATGGACCCCATCCTCGCGCGAGCCGTCTGCAACCTCGCCGGCGTCGCCCCCGGAACGCGCCTGCTCGACCCGTTCTGTGGCACCGGGGGCATCCTTCTGGAGGGGGCGCTGCTGGGCGCCGACGTCGTCGGCGTCGACGCCCAGTCGAAGATGGTCCGCGGGACCGCGCGCAACCTCGCCGACGCCGGAATCGACGGGGGCGCCGTCTGCCGCGGCGACGCCACCAGACTCCCGCTTTCCGACGGCGCCGTCGACGCCGTCGCGTTCGACGCCCCCTACGGCAGGCAGTCGAAGATCGCCGGCGCCGACCTCGGCAACCTCGTCGCCGATGCGCTGGCGGAGGCCCGCCGCGTCGGCGAGCGCTGCGTCCTCGTCGCCGACCGCGACTACACCGCGGCCGCCGAGACCGCCGGCTGGACCGCCCTCGACCGCTTCGAGCGCCGCGTCCACCGGTCGCTGGTCAGGCACGTCCACGTCCTGGAGTGACGCCCCAGCTGGGTCTCGACCGCCGCCGCGGATTCAAGTGCGATCGGGCGGCCAGGCTCGGCGTGCGCTGAAAAGTGCCCCGGGCGCACAGCGGTCGCGCGACGCCGGCGCCCGGGGAGCGACCGCGGGGCGTCGCCTGCTCGCCACTCCGGTCGCAGCGATCCGAAGCAACGCGTCCGCCGCTCAGTCGCCGGCGCTCTCGGCGCTCGTGGCAGTCTCCAGGGGTGGCAGGCCCGCCTCGATCTCGTCGCGGCGGTCCTCCAGCCACGGCGGCAGCGACAGCCCCGACCCCAGTTCCTCGACGTCCTGGTCGCGGTCGAACCCGGGCCCGTCGGTCGCGATCTCGAACAGGACCCCGCCGGGCTCCCGGAAGTAGATCGACTCGAAGTACCGCCGGTCCTTGATCTCCGTCACACGCTGGCCGGCGTCGCGGAGTCGCTCCTGCCACTCGCGCTGGACCGCCTCGTTCTCGGCGCGCACCGCGACGTGGTGGACCGTCCCGGCGCCCGGCCGCCCAGGCTCCGACTCGCCCGTCAGGAGATCGATCACCGGCGCGCGGTCGCTGGCGGCGACCCACCGCTCGCGGTCCGGGCGCTCGTCGGTGCGCTCGTAGCCGAGCAGTTCGAGCACCTCCGCGGTCGCGTCGGGGTCGGTCGAGTCCAGCGCGACGCCGCCGAACCCGCGAATCGCGTGCTCGACCGGAACCGGGCCGTCCGCCCACGGGTCGATGTCGGTGGCCTCGTCGACGACCAGTTCCAGCGGCAGGCCGTCCGGGTCCCGGAACGACAGGACCGTCCGGCCGAACCGCTCGGTCGGGGCGTCGTGGTCGACGCCGTACTCCTCGAAGCGGTCACGCCAGTAGTCGACGGCCCCCGCTGGCACCGCCAGCGTCGTCGCCGCGACCTGTCCGGCACCGACCCGCCCCGATCCGCTGTCGTACGGGAAGAAGGTCAGGCTCGTGCCGGGGGTGCCGACCTCGTTGCCGTAGTAGAGGTGATACACCGAGGTGTCGTCGAAGTTGACCGTCCGCTTGAGCAGCCGCAGGCCGAGCGTCTCGGTGTAGAAGTCGTGGTTGCGCTGCGGGTCGCCGGCGATGGCGGTCACATGGTGGAGACCGGGAACGCTGTGTCGTGTCATGGTGGTGGTGGCGCGCGGTGGTCGCTCGTCGCGATCTAGTCGTCGGACGGACTTAGCGGTTCCCGGGGCCGGTCGTCACCGGGTGACACCGGTGTCACCCCGCGATCGGCTACCGTGGCGACGCCGACAGGCCCAGCAGCTCGCGGGCCTCGGCCGGGTCGGCGACCGGTCGCCCGAGCGTCTCGGCGAGGCCGACGACCCGTTCGACCAGTTGCGCGTTGCTCTCGGCGAGTTCGCCGCGGCGGTAGTACACGTTGTCCTCCAGCCCGACCCGGACGTGCCCGCCAAAGAGGATGCCCATCGCCGCGAACGGCAGCTGGTGCGGCCCGAACCCCAGCGTGTTGAACTCGGCGCCGGCCGGGAGGTCCTCGATTTCGGCCAGGAAGTTCCGCGGCGTCGGTCGGGTCAGGGTCCCCGACCCGAAGATCAGCGTCGCGTACGGCGGGTCGTCGAGTTCGGCCCGCGACAGCAACTCGTGGACCTCCGTGAGGTGCCCGGAGTTGAACACCTCCAGTTCGGGCTTGATCCCGCGTTCGCGCATCTCCGACAGCAGCTCGTCGATGGTGTCCAGGGTGTTCTCGCTGGTGACCCGGCGGTAGCGGTTCAGCGGCCCCATGTCCAGCGACGCCATCTCCGGCGGGGGGTCGGTCCGCAGGGGCTGTCGCCGTGCCGACAGCGGCGCGCCGGTCCCGCCCGTGGAGTGCTGGACGATCAGGTCGGTTCGCTCGCGGACGGCGTCGGTCACCGCCTGGAACCGCTCGGTCGCGAACGCCCGTTCGCCGTTCTCCTGTCGGGCGTGCAGGTGGACGACGCTGGCGCCCGCCGCCTCGCAGGCCGCGGCGGCGGTGCCGATCTCGGCGGGGGTCTCCGGGAGGTTCGGGTTGGCCTCCTTCCCGTGGACGCCCCCGGTGAGCGCCGCGGTGACGATCAGCGGTTTCCCGTCGCGGTAGTCGGCGTAGCTCACGGGTCGATCCCCTCGTGAGCCCGGTAGTGCTCGCAGTGGTCCTCGGGGTCGAGGTCGTACCGGGCGTTGCAGACGTCCGCCCGCATTGGCTGGACGAACTCGTCGAGCACGGTGCAGTAGGCGCGCTCGGTATCGAACGAGCGCTCGTCGCCCTCGCTTCGGTACGTCAGGTGTGGGCAGGTGTCCATGTGTAACCGATGGGCACGCGAGCGCAAAGTCGTCGGGGTCGCGGCGAGCGCGCGGCGAGTCAGGCCTCGCGGCCCAGTTCGGCCAGCAGCCGCGAGAGGTGAATGCGGTCGCTGGTACCGGCGTCCAGTTGGCGGTCGACCTCGCCGGCGAGGTGGTGCAGCTCGGCCAACCGCTCGTCGGGGACGACGTCGCGCTTGCGGGCGACCCGGAGGACGTCAGCGAGCAGTTCCTCGCCCGATAGCCCCTCGTCGACCAGCAGGTCGTCGAGCGTCGAGCGGGCGTCGCCGAACTCCCCGGTCCGGGCGTCCGCCAGCATCGCGGCGACCTCGTCGTCGGTGCCGACGCCCTCCAGCGTTTCCAGTGGTTCGGTCCCGGTCAGCGACGCCCCCTGCTCGGCGGCGGTCTGAGCGGCGAGGATGGCCGCTCGGAGGTCGCCGTCGGCGTAGGCGGCGACGTACGACAGGGCCTCGCGGTCGTACTCGATGTCCTCGCTGTCGGCGATGTCGGCGAGCACGTCGACGATCTCCGCGTCGGTCGGCGCGCGCATCGCCACGGGGAAACAGCGCGACCGGATCGGGGGGATGAGCTTCGTCGGCTGGCGGGTCGCCAGCACGAACTGCGTGGTCTGGTGGTGGCGCTCCATCACGCGGCGCAGCGCCTGCTGGAAGTCCTCGCGGATCACCTCGGCGTTGTCCAGGAGGAGGGTCCGGTAGTCGCCCGACACCGGCGCGTAACTCACCGACTCCCGGAGGACGCGGGTGATCATGTCTCGCTTCGGGAGGTTGCTGTGGCCCTCCAGGAACGGCGCGAACCGCGGGTCGTCGGTGATCTCTGACTTGGTGCGGTCGAAGAAGTCCGCGACGTTCAGCACGACGAAGTCGTTGTCCGGGTCGGCGTGGGCCTCGCGGGCCATCGCCCGGACGGCGGCGGTCTTGCCGGCGCCGGGCGGCCCGTGGACCACGAGGTTGATCGGCTCCTCGACCCCGCGTTCGAGGTAGTCCCGCACGTCGTCCTGGGGAATCTCGGCGAGGGTCGGCGCGTGGACGTCTGTCCAGAGCGGCGCGTCCATCGACCGCGAGTAGTCGACGGGCGGGTAAGAATCGGTCGGTCCGGCGCCGATCAGACCGGCGTCCGGAGCGTCGGCACCGCGATCAGCGACGCCTCGCCCTGGCCGTCGTCGGTCGTCTGCTCGTCGGTCTCGTCTTCCGCCGTCTCGGTCTCGTCTTCCTCGGCTTCGGCTTCGTCTTCGTCGTCGGTCTCGTCGTCTTCAGCTTCGTCTTCGGTCTCCGTTTCGTTCTCGTCTCCCTCGTCCCGCTCGTCGTCATCGCCCTCCTCCTCCTCGTCGACGTCTCTGATCTCGACGTCGTCACCGGTGCCGGACTCGCCGACGACCGGCTTGAGGATGTGCTTCCCGGAGTTGCCGGCCTCGAACACGCTGATGTCGAACACGAAGTCGACGGAGCTGTTGGGCGCGACGGTGAACGCCGAGTTGAGCTGGAGCTTCTGGCTGGGCAGCTTCACGTTGACCTCCTCGCCGGTTTTCAGGATGCCCTCGACCTCGTCGACGTAGACGAACACCTTGGTGTAGTTGCCGGCAGGCGCCGACAGCACGCCGAGGCTGGTGGCGTTGGGCCCCTGGAGTTCGGTCAGGTCGACGGTGCGGTTGTCGACCTCGTACTCGACCCACTCCCCGTCGGAGCCGTTCTCGCCAGCGGCGCGCTTCAGTCCGACCTTGCTGACGCTGACGTTGAGGTGTTCGAAGTCTTCGATCGGACTGTCGCTGACGTACATCGTCACGGTCCCGACGTCGCCGCTCGTCTCGCCGGTGCTCGGGGCGAGTGCGCTGTCCGCGGTGTCGTCGTCGGTCGCGTCGTCGTCCGTCACGTCGGTGTCGGTCGCGTCGGCGGCGGTGCCACCGTCTGCGGCGGGGCCAACCCCGCCCGCACAGCCTGCCAGGACGAGCAGGAGTGCGGCGACCAGCGCCGTCGCGGTCTTCGTTCGGAGCAGGTTCGTCATGATCGTGCTTCAGGCGACTGGGGCGCATAAACGCAGGCGACCGTTCGCGATCGTTCTAGCGGATCGCCCGACTGCGTCGGGCCAAAACGGTCTGAACGGTCGCCGGTCGGCCGCCGCGGAGCGACAGGCGTTTCACCGCGGACGGTTCAGGGTGGGGTATGTCGCTTCGCGTGACGTTCCTCGGGACCAGCGGGGCCGTGCCGACGACGGGCCGCAACACGTCGGCGCTCGCGGTCCGCCGCGAGGGCGACGCGTTTCTCTGGGACTGCGGCGAGGGCACCCAGCGCCAGATGATGCGGTTCGGGACGGGGTTCGACGTCGAGGGAATCTTCGTCACGCACGCCCACGGTGACCACACCCTGGGCCTGCCGGGCCTGCTCCAGACGCTGGACTTCAACGAGCGCGAGCGCGGCCTGACAATTCACGTCCCGGGCGGGACACGCCGCCAGATCAGATCGGTGGTCGACGCCGGCGGCACGAACCCGTCGTTTCCGGTGCGCATCGACGAGGTCACGGACGGTAGCGTCGCTCACCGTGGCGACGACTACGAGATTCGCGCCTTCGAGACCGACCACGATGCCCGCTCGGTCGGCTACGCGCTGGTCGAGGACGACCGCAAGGGCCGGTTCGACCGCCAGAAAGCCGAGGAGGAACTGGGCATCCCGCCGGGGCCCGCGTACTCGCGGCTCCACGAGGGGGAGTCGGTCGAACTGGACGACGGCCGCGTGATCCACCCCGAACAGGTCGTCGGCGACCCGCGCCCCGGTCGGGCCGTGGTGTACACTGGCGACACCCGCCCGACCGATCGCACGGTCGCGATCGCGGAGGGGGCGGACCTCCTGGTCCACGACGCCACGTTCGCGGACGACCTCGCAGAGCGGGCCAGGCAGACCGCCCACGCGACCGCTCGCGAGGCCGGCGACGTCGCGTCGCGGGCCGAAGCCGTTCGACTCGCGCTGATGCACGTCTCGACGCGGTACGCCGGCGACGTCTCCGCTCACGAACGGGAGGCCGCCGAGGCATTCGACGGCGAGGCGTTCGTCCCGGACGACGGGCGGGTCGTCGAGGTCCCGTTCCCCGACGCGTAGTCGGCACGAGATTTTTACCGGCCCTGTGCTTACGTGCCATCGTGAGCCCACGAACGACGGCGCTCGACGCGCTGGTGTTCGGCGTCGACGTCCAGAGCGGCGACGTCCGCGGCGACGCTCCCTCCTACGCGCTGGTGATCCTCGACGACGAGTCCGTCGAGCGCCAGGTCGTCTCTCACCGCAAGCTCCGTCGACTGATCGAGGACCGCGAGCCGGACCTCGTGGCGACGGACAACATGTACGAACTCGCCGAAGACAAGGACGCCCTCGTCCGATTCCTCGGCGGACTCCCGGGCGGGACGCGGCTCGTGCAGGTGACCGGCGACACCAAGCCCGAACCGCTGTCGCGGGTCGCCAAGCGCCACGGCGTCCCCTACGGCAAGAAGCCGATGAAGGAGGCCGAGGCGGCGGCACGACTGGCTGCTCAAAACGTCGGCTTCGAGGTGTCGGCGTTCACCGACCGGACGTCGGTGAAGGTCTCTCGCGGGCGTTCGACCGGCAAGGGCGGCTGGTCGGAGGACCGCTACACCCGGCGCATCCACGGGTCGGTCAAGCGCCGCGCCCGGGAAGTCGAGGACGCGCTGGAGGGGGCGAACGTCGACTACGAGAAGGAAGTCACCGAGAAGTACGGCGGCTTCTCGAACGCGACGTTCCGCGTCGCGGCCCGCCCGCAGGACCTCCCCGTCTCGACGGAGCGCTCGGGCGACACCCGGATCGAGATCGAGCGCGAGCGCCGGGACGGCATCGAGTTCGAACCGCTCGCGAAGCGCCGGGACCACGTCGTCGTCGGCGTCGACCCCGGGACGACGACGGCCGTCGCCATCCTCGACCTGGAGGGGACGGTGCTGGACGTCGTCTCGACGCGGACCGCCGACACCGCCGACGTGATCGAGTGGATCATCGAGCGAGGCCGCCCCCTGCTGGTCGCGGCGGACGTGACGCCGATGCCCGAGACCGTCGAGAAGCTGCGACGGAGCTTCGACGCCGCGGGCTGGACCCCGAACTCGGACCTGCCGGTCGACGAGAAACAACACCGCACCCGCGAGCAGCCCTACGAGAACGACCACGAGCGGGACGCGCTGGCGGCGGCGCTGTCGGCCCACGACGACCACGCAGATCAGTTCGAGCGCATCGCTCGCAAGACCCCGCCACGGCTCGATCGCGGGGAGGTCACCGCCCGGGTGCTCGGCGGCGAGGAGAGCGTCGAGAGCGTCGTCGCTGACCTGACCGACGACGACGAGAGCGAGGAGGAGCACAGCGAACACACCCCCCGCGAACTCACCGCCGAGGAGAAGCGCATCCGCGATCTGGAACGCCAGGTCGAGCGCCTGGAGGGCCACGTCGACGACCTCGAAGCGACCGTCGCGCAGAAGGACGACCGCATCGCCGAACTGGAAGACGAACTCTCGGAGGCCCGCCGCGAGGAGCGCCGCGAGGCCCGCGAACGCCGCGAGGTCACGCGGCTGGAGCGCGACCGCGACCGCCTCCAGCGTGAACTCGACGACGAACGGGAGCGCACCGAGGAACTGGAGGGCAAACTGGAGCGCCTGAAGGAACTGTGGAAGCTCGACCACTCGAACTTCGCCGACGTGGAGGCGAAAAAGAGCGGTCTCGTCCCGGTCAAGCCCGTCGACGAGTTCACGAAGGCCGCCATCGACGCCGCCCACGACCGCTACGGCCTCGCGGAGGACGACGTGGTGTACCTCCGGGACGCCAGCGGCGCCGGCCGCTCGACCGCCGAGAAACTCGTCGCGTTCGGCCCCCGTGTCGTGCTGGTCGGCGAGGGTGGGCTCTCGGAGATCGCCGACGAACTGCTGTTCGACGCCGAGGTGCCGGTCGGCCCCGCCGACGACGTCGCGATGCAGGAGGTCGACGACCTCGCGGTCGCCCGCGAGAGCGACGTCGAGGGCGTGATCGAGGACTGGGGGCGACGGGCCGAGGAGCGCGAACGCGAACGCAAGGCCGAGATGGTGGATCAGTTGATCAGTGAGCACCGGGCGGACCGCAGGTCCGCCGGACGTGCGAACGGCGAGCGGCAGTGAGCCGTGAGCAGAGCGGACCGACGGTCCGCTGAATGAGCGAGCGGCGAACGTCAGTGAGCCGTGAGCAGAGCCGATCGTAGATCAGCCGAACGAGTAAGCGGGGAGCGTAGCGACCCGCGAACACCGCGCTGACCAATGGTCCGCGAGACCTGCGAACGGGCACTGCGCGAAGTGGGGCACGAGCACCGCGCCGGCCGTCGGCCTCCCTCGAAATCGCCGACCTGCACGGATGGCCGGAACCCGGCGTGATCGGCGCTCGGGAAAAATAGAAGCAGCCGGAGCCGATTGCTGGAGATATGTCACGAAAGCGGTCTCGTCACCCCCAGTCGAACCGAGGCATCGGGCAGTCTCACCCCCCCGGGCGAGAGGGCACACGATGACAGACCGCACACAGTGGGCGAGTCCGACGCGTCGACGCTACCTCCGGGCGCTCTCGGCCGTCGGAATCGGGGGCAGTGTCGCCGTTCGTACCTCCGGAGCGGGGGGACGGGCGACGACGGACGAGTCCTGGCGGCAGTTCGGCTACGACGCGGCGAACACGGGTCACGCTTCCGGCCACACTGGGCCGGCGGCGGATGTCGAGGAGGAGTGGCGCTTCGACACAGAGGCCGATTACATCGACTCCTCGCCGGCAGTCGCCGACGGTCGGGTGTACGTCGGGACTCACAAGGAGACGGTGTCCGACGTGTACGCGCTCGACGCTCGCGACGGAACTCGACTCTGGCGGTTCCAGACCAGAAACGACGCGGACACGTCACCGGCAGTAGCCAACGGGACTGTGTACGTCGGGGCCGACGACTACAACGTCTACGCACTGGACGCGAGCGACGGGACCGAGCGGTGGCGCTTCGACACCGGAGAGTACGTCCGCTCCTCGCCGACGGTAGTCGGGAACACTCTCTATGTCGGCAATCAGAACGGAACCATCTACGCACTGGACGCGAGCAGTGGGAGCGAGCGGTGGCGCTTCGACGCTCCGGAGCGGGGCGTTCAAGCCTCGCCCGCCGTCGCCGACGGGACGGTGTACGTGGGGAGTCAGGACGAGAACGTGTACGCGATCGATGCCGCCGACGGTACCGAGGAGTGGCGCTTCGAGACGGAGGATTCCGTGATCTCCGCCCCTGCGGTCGCGAACGGAACGGTCTACGTCGGCAGCTACGACAACACGCTCTACGCACTGGACGCAGACGACGGGAGCCGACAGTGGCGGTTCCTCGCCAACTACTGGGTGAAGGCCTCCCCGGCAGTCGCTGACGGGGTCGTCTACTTCGGGAGTTCGGACAACAGGGTCTACGCACTGGACGCGAGCAGTGGGGCCGAGCGGTGGCAGTTCGAAGTCGGAAACAACATACAGTCCTCGCCGTCGGTCGTCGACGGGGTCGTTTACGTCGGGAGCAACGACGACAACGTATACGCAGTGGACGCGAGCGACGGGACCGAACTGTGGCGCTTCGAAACCGGGAACCCCGTCATCAGTTCACCGGCCGTGGTCGACGGTACGGTCTACGTCGGCAGTTCCGACGGAAACCTCTACGCGCTCTCGGGTGCGACCGAGATACCCACTGATGAGTCGACGACGGAACGGCAGACGGCGACGGAACGGCAGGCGGCGACGGAACGGCAGACGACGAGGCGGCCAACCACGACCGAGCGGAGAACGACAACCACGATCGAGGAGCGACCACCAGACACTACCGCCAGTGACGGTCGGGGAGACGACGACAGTGAGGGTAGCGACGGGAACGAGGGGATCGGCGAGGTGCCAGGATTCGGTCTACTCGGGGCACTGGCTGGTGTCGGCAGTGCCGGATATCTGTTTGCCCGGCGCGACGGAGACGAGTAGCTCCTCACCGCTGGACCCACGTTCCAAAGCGCCCCACCGTGTTCGGATTCGGGGCCACGCTTCCGTGGTAGTGGTGCGACTAGCTCTTCGAACGGTGTGTACGGTCTCTCCGTGCAGGAGTGACGGAAACGTTGACGATCAGCGGGCGACGCGACCGTCTGCACGACGCGGTCCTCTCTCCGTCGTTACACCAGCCCGCCCATGCCCATCGACGAGAGCAGGTTCGAGATGATCGCGCGGACGATCAGGCCGGTGCCGAGGAACACCAGCGCGAGGCCGACGCCGACCTCCCAGTAGTAGTACGTCACGATGCCGAGGCCGCCGAAGATGAGCAGCAGTCCCAGAATCCCCACCGCGCCGAGTCGCTTGAGCATGGCCGTGAGTCGCGCTGGCGCGGGCATAAACGCCGTGATTTCGGTCGTTCGGCGCGCCCTCGTCCGGGGTTTTTAAGAATCCGACAGGCCTATCGGGGGCCATGAGCGACAACGGCGAGGGCCGACGGGACCTGCGGATGCCCGAGGACGACGAGGTGTTTGCAGAGGTACAGGAGATGCTGGGCGCCAACCGCGTGAAGGTGCGCTGTGCGGACGGGACCGAGCGCACCGCCCGCATCCCCGGAAAGATGCAAAAGCGCATCTGGATTCGTGAGGACGACGTCGTGCTCGTCGAACCGTGGGACTGGCAGGACGAGAAGGCCGACATCACCTGGCGTTACGACAAGAGCGAGGCCGACCAGCTGCGCGAGGAAGGCCACATTCACTGATTGACGTTCTCGTGACTCGACGCACACCCCCTGACGCTCGCCCCTCGACCGATTATTCTCCAGGATCGGACGGGTATAAAGCAACAAATAACTCTCGCGGGTGGTCGCCGTGAGCGAGCGCGACGGGCCTCGCCCGGTCACGGCGCTGGTCGCCGCGGCCCCCGCCGGGTTACTGGCGGTGTACGCCGTCGACCGGGTCGGCGCGGTGGTGGCGGGCGTCTCGGGGACGGTCCCTCCGGGAGTGGTGCTGGCGTCCGCGGCGATCGTCGTGGCGGTGCTCGTCCACCGCCGCGGCGGCGCGCGGGCGACGTTCGTGTTCGGGCTGACGGCGCGGGTGTACTGGGAAGTCCTCGACGCGTTCGTCGGGCCGGCCGCCGCGTGGCAGGGGGTGCTCGCGCCGCGGGCCCTGCTCTCGGGCGACCCGGCGGCGTTGGCGACGCTGCTGGCACTGGCGCGGGTGCTGACGACGGGGGTGGCCGCGCTGGCGCTGGCGGCGCTGCCGTTCGTCTGGGTCGAAGCGGCCGGAGACGGGGACGCCATGGCGACCCCGACGACCCCGGGAGGCGAGTCCGACGATGGCTGACGACGACGAGGACGTCTGGGTCCCACAGTTCGAGGGCACCCCAACCCGCCGGACGGTGCTGGGGCTGGCGGGCGCTGGGGTGGTCGGCGCCGTCGGGCTGGGGGAACTCTCGGCGCGGACGCCGCTGGAACTCGACGCGTCGGTGCCGGACGACGAGTGGCACCTCCCCGGACGGGACTCACAGCAGACGAGGACCGTGCCGAACGGCGAACTGCGGGGGGAGCCAACGGAGGTCTGGAGCGGGAAGCCCGGCGAGCGACGGCTCTCGGATCAGCCCGTGCCGCCACTCGTGGTCGGCGACGCAGTCGTGTTCACACACGGGCACTCGGTGTCCGCGTTCGACGCCGCTTCGGGAGAACGTCGGTGGACGTGGACGAGCCCACGCCGCGGATGGTACCGCGGGCAGGTGCTCGTCGTCGGCGAGACGGTGGTTGTCGTCGGCCTAGACCGGGTTCGCGGTCTCGCGCTCGACTCGGGACGGCAGCGGTGGATGTTCGGCCGTCTGGCCCACGAGCGAGCGTGCTGCGTCGGGGACGCGGTGGCAGTCGTCACCGAGGGAGACGACGGCGATCGCCTGGCGCTGCTGGACGCAGCGACTGGGCAACCACACTGGCTCGGAGCGGGGCAGACGGCGCCGGTGCCGCTGTGCGTCCTAGACGAGCGGCTGGTGGGGATCGACGACTCACAGGTTGTCACCATCGATCCGACCGATGGGACCAGGTTGTCCGCCGTCGACGCACGGACGTCGAGCGCAGTCGGGTTGCCGTACGGCGTGGCTGCCGCCGACGGAACCGTCTTCCTCGGGACGCAGCCGGAGGGTCCCGCCGGGGACGTGGGGTACGGGGGGCCGCTCGTCGCCGCCGTCGACCTCTCGAACGGCGAGGTGACGTGGACGACCGATCTCGACGGCGACGACGAAGCTGTCGGGTCTCCGCAGGTGGCCGTCTCGGGGGGAACGCTGTACGGGACCAACTGGCAGGCCGATCAGGTGTTCGCGCTGGACGCCCAGACCGGCGAACGGCGGTGGACGGCGAATCTTCGCGAGAGCAACGGGCTGGTCGTCGTCGGCGACCGGGTGATCGCCCGCAACGACCACCGCGTCGTCGCACTGGATGCCGCGACCGGCGAGCGCGTCGCTGCCCACGAGCTCGACGACCCGGGGTACGGCGAGATGGCGTACGGGAACGGCCGACTGTACGTCCGTCACGACGAGATCCTGACGGCGCTGTCGTGGTGACCTCGCGGGTGCTTATCCGTCTGGGCGGCGTAGCCCTCCCCAGATGACCGGCGAGGCGGAGTTTGGACTGATCGAGCAGGAGGGGGCCGAGACCCCCGGCGACGAGTGGGAGGAGGTGGACGTCTCGGACAGCGAGGCCGACAGGATCGCCCGCCAGCGCGACCGGGAGTTCTCGCAGTTCCGCGAGCGCATCACCGACGCCGACCAGTTCAAGGTCGAGGCGTCGGTGTTCGACGACGCGACCTACGGCGCGCTGTACAAACTCGTCCAGGACGGGTATATCGACGCCTTCGGTGGGCCCATCTCGACCGGCAAGGAGGCCAACGTCTACACCGCGCTGGGTGGTCCCGCGGCGGCGTCGATTCTCCGGGCGGGGGCGGCCGACGACGACCCGAACGTCGAGGCGACCGAGGGCGATCAGCCGGAGGTCGCGGTGAAGCTGTACCGGATCAACGCCTCGGACTTCCGGGACATGCGGGAGTACCTCGTCGGGGACCCCCGCTTCGAGTCCATCGGCGGCCAGAAGAAGGACGTGGTGCTGGCCTGGACGCGCAAGGAGTACGCCAACCTCGAACGGGCCCGGGAGGCGGGCGTCCGCGTGCCGGCGCCGATCGCCGTCGAGCGCAACGCCCTCGTGATGGAGTACATCGGCGCCGAGGCCGGCCGCGCGAAGCGACTGGGCGAGGTCGACGTGGAGAACCCACAGACGGCCTACGAGGTCGTCCGGGAGTACGTCCGCAGGCTGTACGACGCGGGGCTGGTCCACGGCGACCTCTCGGAGTACAACATGGTGATCCACGAGGGCGAACTGGTCGTGATCGATCTGGGCCAGGCGGTGACGGTCCACCACCCCAACGCCGACGAGTTCCTGCGGCGGGACTGCCGGAACGTGGCGAACTTCTTCTCCCGGCAGGGGCTGTCGGTGACCGGCGAGGACTGCTACCAGTTCGTCACCGAGGAGTCCTCGCCGCCCGGAGAGTGAGCGTCGGAGGGGGAGGCTCAAGCGACGACGAGACGGAGTCTCGCCCCGACAGAACGTTTAAACCGGACAGCGGCCTACGATTCGGACATGAAACATGTGAAGATTCCGCAGGACAGGATCGGCGTTCTCATCGGCGAGGGGGGTGAGACGCTGCGCGAGATCGAGCGGCGGGCGGAGGTGCGGCTCGACGTCGACTCGGAGAACGGGTCGGTGGCGGTCGAGCAGACTGGCGACCCCGTGCGTGGGCTGAAGGCCCCGGAGATCGTCCGTGCGATCGGTCGGGGGTTCGCCCCGGAGGACGCGCTGGTGTTGCTGGAGGACGACATGATGATGTTCGACGTCGTCGACATCGACGCGGCGGCGCGCAACGACACCGACCGCAAGCGAAAGAAGGGTCGTCTCATCGGTGAGGACGGCCGGACCCGAGAACTGATGGAGGAGCTGACCGGCGCGACGGTCGTCATCTACGGGTCGACGCTCGGCGCGATCGGCACGCCAGAGCAGACCCAGGTCGTCCGGGAGGCCGCCGAGCGACTGCTCGACGGTGCGCCTCACGGCTCGGTGTACTCCTACCTCGAACGCAAGCACAACGAACTGAAGCGCCAGGGGATGGAGTACCACCGGTTCCCCGGCGGATCGACGTAGGACTCGGCCCCCTCCCGGCGCCGCAGCGACCGTATAAATACTCCACGTTGTCACCTGTTGACACGGTACGGTGGCGCCCGCGTGACGGGGTTCCGCAGGGCCGCACCGAATGATTTATATAGAATCACAATCAATCTTCGGTCGACTATGGCTCAGCAAATGGGTAATCAGCCCCTCATCGTGCTCTCGGAGGACAGTCAGCGCACCTCCGGGAAGGACGCGCAGTCGATGAACATCACGGCCGGACAGGCCGTGGCCGAATCCGTACGCACCACGCTCGGCCCGAAGGGCATGGACAAGATGCTGGTCGGCTCCTCGGGAGACGTCGTCGTCACGAACGACGGCGTGACCATCCTCGGCGAGATGGAGATCGAGCACCCGGCCGCGAACATGATCGTCGAGGTCGCCGAGACCCAGGAAGACGAGGTCGGCGACGGCACCACCAGCGCCGTCGTGCTGTCCGGCGAACTCCTCAAGCGCGCCGAGGACCTCCTGGAGCAGGACATCCACGCCACCACGCTCGCCCAGGGGTACCGTCAGGCCGCCGAGGAAGCCAAAGACGCCCTCGAAGAGATCGCCATCGAGATCGACGAGGGCGACGAGGACATCCTCGCGTCGATCGCCGAGACGGCGATGACGGGCAAGGGCGCCGAGAGCGCCAAGGAGCAGCTCGCGCAACTCGTCGTCCGCGCGGTCACCGCCGTCGCCGACGACGAGGGGATCGACACGGACAACATCAAGATCGAGAAGGTCGTCGGCGGCGCCATCGAGAACTCCGAACTCGTCGAGGGCGTCATCGTCGACAAGGAACGCGTCCACGAGTCGATGCCGTACTTCGTCGAGGACGCCAACGTGGCGGTCCTGGACGACGATGTCGAGGTCAAGGAGACCGAGGTCGACGCCGAGGTCAACGTCACCGACCCCGACCAGCTCCAGGAGTTCCTCGACCAGGAAGAGGAGCAGCTGCGCGAGATGGTCGACCACCTCGCGGACCTGGGCGTCGACGTCGTCTTCGTCGGTGACGGCATCGACGACATGGCACAGCACTACCTCGCCAAGGAGGGCATCCTGGCGGTCCGACGTGCCAAGAGCAGCGACATGGAGCGGCTGGCCCGCGCGACGGGCGCCCGCGTCGTCTCGAACCTCTACGACCTCGAGAGCGACGACCTCGGCTTCGCCGGGTCTGTCGGCCAGAAGGACGTCGGCGGCGACCAGCGCATCTTCGTCGAGGACGTCGAGGACGCCCGCGCGGTCACGATGATCCTCCGCGGCGGCACCGAGCACGTCGTCGACGAGGTCGAGCGCGCCATCGAGGACAGCCTCGGCGTCGTCCGCGTCACCCTGGAGGACGGGCAGGTTCTGCCCGGCGGCGGTGCCCCCGAGACGGAACTCGCGCTGGCGCTGCGTGACTTCGCCGACTCCGTCGGCGGTCGCGAGCAGCTGGCCATCGAGGCGTTCGCCGACGCGCTCGAGGTCGGGCCCCGCACGCTCGCCGAGAACGCCGGTCTCGACCCCATCGACTCGCTGGTCGACCTGCGCGCTCAGCACGACGGCGGCGACACCACCGCCGGCCTGGACGCCTACACCGGCGAGATCATCGACATGCAGGAGGAGGGCGTCGTCGAGCCCCTCCGCGTGAAGACTCAGGCGCTGGAGTCGGCCACCGAGGCCGCCGTGATGATCCTCCGCATCGACGATGTCATCGCCGCTGGCGAACTGAAGGGCGGTTCCAGCGACGGCGACGACGACCCCGACATGCCCGCCGGCGGCGCCGGTGGCATGGGCGGCGGCATGGGCGGCATGGGCGGCATGGGCGGTATGGGCGGGGCGATGTGATCGTCTCCGGATAGAACTCACATCAACCTCCCCGACCGCTCGACGCACCGCCTCCCGATCGAGATTCGACTTCTTTCGACGCGACCGCTCCTCCCGGAGCGGCGACCGTGTCCCGAGTCGTCGAGTGGCGACTTCGATGCTCTCTCCTTACCGTCAAATTTAATACGTGTACGGCGAACGACCTTTCAGGAATGAGTCTCGGACGAACGGTCACTACCCCGACGACGTGTGCCGATGTCGCTCCGTGGAGCCAGCCGTGACGCTGCGAGCGGCGAGTCTCGGGACGGTGGCGCTCGCGGCGCTGCTGGTGCTATCCGTGGCGGCTTGCGCCGCGGCGAGTGACGGGGCGACGACCGACGCCGCCCTTTCCGACGACTGCGCGACGGCGGCGCGAGCGATGGTCGACGATCGGACCGAGCCGGAGGTCTCGCTCGTCAACGACACCGTGTCCGTCGCTCGGGGCGACGTCGCCCGGATTCGCGTCGGGATGAACGACACCGACACGGCCTACCTCTCGATCGACGGCCCCGAATACCAGGCGACGGTCCGCCTGCACGACGTCGACGGCGACGGCGAGGTGACGGTGCGGTTCGACACGTTCGCCGCGGGCCAGCTGCTCGACGACGTGGTCGGCGCGCCTGGCGCCGACGAGGTGGCGCTCGTCGCCGGGAGCGAGACGGATCTCTCGAACGTCCTCGATCGCGGCGTGTACGATCTGGGCGTGACAGTCTCCCGTGGGGTCGAGTATCCCCGGGGAGAAGCCGAGTTGCGCGTCGAGTCACGCTCGACCGACCAGTTGCGGCTGTGGCGGACGGACAGTCTCGACGGTATCAGCACGGCCGAGGACGTCTCGGCGGCCATCGAGAACGGGAGCATAGCCCGGGCGGACGTCATCGATCCACGAACGGGCGACATCCTGATTACCCAGATCGACGCGACCGGTTTGGAGGGGCTGATCGCCAACCAGTCGGGTGAATCGACGACCGAGAGGTTCATCGACGCGCTGAACGACGGCGAGCTGACACTGGACATCCGGCAGACGCAGACGAGAACCCCCGAGACCTCGCCGAAGCGATTGAACCTGTCGGCGGTCGACAGCGACGTGCTGACGGTCGTGCCGGGTGACGGCACGTACTACGTCGCGTTGAACACCAGTGCGGACGTGCTCGACCGGTATGACGACGACGTGTTCGGATTCGAGCAGAGCGAGGCCTACGAGGTGACCTTCACGGTCTCGGAGGGCGACCTGACGGACGCCGAGGACGGCGAGTCCGTGAGTGCGACGTTCAGCACCACGGAGGCGTCCACGTCGCTGGATAAGGATACCTGGACCTTCGAGTCGGCGGACAACCAGTCGATCACCGGCACGTCGACGCACAGGCCGGGAACGTCCGTGACGATCCGCATCGAGAGTCAAGATCCGGCCAACCCGTTCGTCGTTCGTCAGCGCGTGACGGTGCAGGAGAACGGGACGTTCGAGGCGGAGTTCGACCTCTCGAGGCTGCCGGTGGGGACGAACCTGTCGATCCGCCTGTCCGACTACACCGGCACGGTAGGGAGAGCGACCGGCCGAGTGGGCGACGACGGCCCGTCGGTCTCGCTCGTCGACGACAGCGTGTCCGTCGCTCGGGGCGACATTGCACGGCTCCACGTCGAGATGAACGACACCGACACGGGCTACCTCGCGATCGACGATCGTGCCTACCCCTACGAGTACCAGGCGACGGTCCGCCTGCACGATGCCGACGGCGACGGCGAGGTGACGGTGCGGTTCGACACGTTCGCGGCGGGGCAATACGACGGTGTGGTCGGCGCACGCGGGGTCGACGAGGCGTCGCTCGTCGCCGGGAGCGAGACGAACCTCTCGACCGTCCTCAGACGCGACGAGTACGATCTGGGCGTGACGGTCACCCGTGGGGCCGCACTGGAGGATCCCCAAGACGTGGCCCGGTTACGGGTCGAGTCGCGCTCGGCCGACCAGTTACGGCTGTGGCGGACGGATAGCCTCGACGGCATCAGCACCGCCGAGGACGTCGCGGCGGCCATCGAGAACGGGAGGATAACCCGGACGGACACGATCGATCCACGAACGGATCACATCCTGATCCAGGCCGACGCGACCGGTCTGGAGGGGTTGCTGGCCAACCAGTCTGGCGAGTCGACGACAGAGAACTTCATCGACGCGCTGAACGAGGGCGCGCTGAGGCTGGACATCCGCCAGACGGAAACGAACGTCCCCGCACTTCCCCCCAAGCGACTGAACCTGACGGCGGTCGACAGCGACGCGCTGACGGTCGTCTCGGGTGAGGGAACGTACTACATCGCGCTGAACACCAGTACGGACGTGCTCGACCGTGGCCATGACGAGAGGATGGAGGGCTTCACGTGGGGTGAGAACTACGAGGTCGCGTTCATAGTGCCACAGGGGGACCTGACGGATGCCCCGAACGGTGAGGTCGTGGGTGCGACGTTCGAAACCTCGAAGGCGTCGTCGTCACTGGATCAGGACACCTGGGCCTTCGAGTCGGCAGCCAACCAGTCGATCACCGGGACGTCGACGTACAGACCGGGGACGGACGTGACGGTTCGTATCGAGAGCGAGGAGCCGAACAACCCGTTCGTCGACCGCCAACGCGTGACAGTGCAGGAGAACGGCACGTTCGGGGCGGAGTTCGACCTCTCGACGCTGCCGGAGGGGACGAACCTGTCGATCCGCCTGAGCGACCCCAGCGGGACGGCCGCGACTGCGACCGGTCAGGTTCCCTCGGAAGCCGCGTTCGAGGTGTCGGACCTCGACGCGCCCTCGACGACCCGGATCGGCGACACGGTGGCGGTGACGGCGACGATCACGAACACCGGTGACCTGGAGGGCTCGACGCCCGTGGAGTTCGTGTTCGCGGGGGAGACGCTGGACACACAGAACGTGACGCTGGACGGCGGCGCCTCGCGGATCGTGGAGTTCGAGGTCCCGGTGACCGACGAGTTCGCGGCCGGTCAGATCTACACGCACGGTGTCGCCGCGGGCGAAGACGAGCAGACAGCTGAGATCACCATCGAGGAGCCGACGCTACCGACGCCGACACCGACGCCGACCGAACCGCCGGCAACATCGACCGAGCCGCTGGAGACGTCTACGGCTCCGCCGGACGGCACCCCGATCATGAGTGACGATACGACCACCAGCGGTGACGACGGGACGACGACCGAGGAGTCGGCTGGCGGTCAGCCTGGCTTCACGATGGGCGTCGGGATCGTCGCGCTGCTGGCGGCCGCGCTGCTGGCGCTGCGCCGTCGGAACTAACTAGCTACCCACCGGACGTAGTCCGGTTTTCGCGGTCCGGTTTCCATTCTTTCGACGCTTACCGGGTAGCGGCGTTTGCGTCCGTTCCGCAATGCTGAGTCGCGGCGCTCGCCGACGCACCCGGGCCAGGGTTAAGTCGGTCGCCCGCCCACTACGGGTATGACAGTCGAGGATATCATGCGGCCCGACCCCGGTCGGGTCGACGTGAGCGGGAGTCTGCGCGACGCCGTCCAGACGATGCTCACCCGGGGGTCCGACAGCGTCATCGTCGTCGACCGGTCGATCCAGTCAGAGCGGGGGATCGTCACCCGGACGGACGTGGTTCGCGCCGGCTACCGCACGGACCGCCAGTACTCCCGCATCGACGTCGAGGAGGCGATGAGCAGTCCGCTGATCACGATTCCGCCCGGCGCCACCGTCGACCGGGCGCTCCAGAAGATGCGCCACGAGGAGGTCACCCACCTCGTCGTCGTCGACGACGGCAACGTCGTCGGGATGGTGTCGGCGCGGGAGCTCGTGTTCCACAAGCCCGAGGCCCTGGAGTCGATCCGGGACCGCGGACGCAAGGAGCGACGCGGCTGGTTCCGCTGACGGGGCTCGGGAAACGGGACGAAACTCGTTTTCGATTCACATAAGTGAGCGCCAATCGGAGGGCGACGCATGGAGACGCTGCTGCTCAACGCCGACGACGTCGCGGAGAACGCCCAGATGCCCGACGTGATCCGCGCCGTCGAGGAGGCGTTCGGGGCCTACCAGCGGGGCGACGTGAAGATGCCCGCCAAGTCCTACATCGAACTGGACCGCTACAACGGCGACTTCCGGTCGATGCCCGCCTACATGGACGCCGGCGACTGGGACGCCGCCGGGCTGAAGTGGGTCAACGTCCATCCGGACAACCCCGACGACCACGACCTGCCGACCGTGATGGGGACGATGATCTACTCCGACCCCGAGACGGCCTACCCCCTGGCGATCATGGACGGGACGGAGCTGACCCGCAAACGCACCGGTGCCGCCGCCGCTGTCGCCACCGACCACCTCGCCGTCGAGGGTGCCACCTCGCTGGGCATCGTCGGCGCGGGCGTGCAGTCGTACAGCCAACTGGAGGCGATCAGCGAGGTCCGGCCCATCGAGACGGTCGTCGTCAGCGACGTCGACGAGGCGGCGGTCGCGGTGTTCGTCGATCGCTTCGACGACGAGTTCGACGTCCGCCCTGGATCGATCGCCGAGGCGGCCTCCTGTGACGTGCTCTCGACGGTCACGCCCGTCGAGGACCCGATCGTCGCCCGCGAGAACGTCGGCGAGCACACCCACGTCAACGCGATGGGCGCCGACGCCGAGGGCAAACACGAACTCGCCGACGAGATTCTGCTGGACGCGAAACTCGTCATCGACGACTACGAGCAGTGTACCCACTCCGGCGAGGTGAACGTCCCCTGGGGCGCGGGCGTGCTGGACGACGACGACCTCTACGGCGAGATCGGCGAGATCGTCACCGGCGAGAAGGTGGGCCGGACCGACGCCGACGGCCTGACGGTGTTCGACTCGACGGGCCTGGCGATCCAGGACGTGGCGACCGCCCACGAGGTGTTCGCCCACGCCGACGACAACGACAACGGCTACCCCTTCGATCTGTTCGCGTAGGGCGACGCGACGGTCGCTCGCCCTCGGCGGTCAGGCGAGGTGGATCGCCGGCCGGAACGGCACCGCCGAGTCCGCGCGCCCGGGCTCGTCGGCGTCGTCCTCGCCGGCGACGACGACCTCGGCGTCGAACTCGTCGGCGAGGAACCCGGCGGCGTCCTCGTAGACGGCGGCCTCGTCGACCGCCGCCAGGGTGGCCAGTTGCTCGTCGCTGCGCTCGCGGACCAGCTCCACGAGGTCGCCGACGAGGTCGTTGACGGCGTCGCCCCGGTCGCGCAGGTCCGGGTCGGACATGACCTCGCCCATCACCTGTCCGCGGTCGGTGCCGACCTCGCGGACGGTGTCGAACACCTCCCGTTTCCAGTCGGCGGCGACGTACACCTCGACGCGGTCGGGGTCTTCGCCGGTCACGTCGACGACCTCGCGAACGTCGCCCCGGAGGGCCTCGATCAGTCGCTCCTCGGCGACGACGCGGTCGTCGACGAACTCGTCGTCGACGCTCGGCCAGGCGGCGTCCTCGGCGGGCTCGCCGGTCAGGCGCTCGTGGAGGTCGTTCGCGAGGAACGGGACGAACGGCGCAAGCAGTCGCAGTCGCGTCTCCAGGACGCGCCGCAGCGTCCAGCGCGCGCCGGGCCGGTCGAGGTCGGTGCGCTGGCGGTACCACTTCAGGTGCTCGCGGAAGTCGTAGAAGGCGGCCTGACTCGCGGTGCGCGTCTCGAAGCTGTCCATCGCCTCGGTGACGGTGGCGACGGTGTCCTGCAGCTGCGCCAGCAGCCAGCGATCGACGCGCTGGAGGTCACGCTCGCCCGCTGGGCCGTCCGCAATCTCTAGCCCCCGCTCGTAGAACCGTTCGAGGTCGTCGCGGGTGCTCTGCACCTGGTCCTCGCGCCAGTCGTAGTCCTGCCAGGGCTCGGCGGAGTTCAGCAGGAAAAAGCGCACGGTGTCGGCGCCGTACTCGTCGATGGCCTCGCCGGGGAGGACGACGTGGCCCTTCGAGGAGGACATCTTCTGACCCTCCAGCAGCCCCATCCCCATGACGGTGATCCCCTGGGGCCACTTCGGTTCGGGGAACAGCTCGGCGTGGTGGTAGAGGTAGAACGTCAGGTGGTTCTGGATGAGGTCGTTGCCCGAGCAGCGGTAGTCGACGGGGTACCAGTAGTCCCACTCTTCACGGAGCTCTTGAGCGGTCCCGTGGTCACCGTCGCCCAGCAGCAGCGTGTCGAAGAAGTCGTCGTCGATCTCCTCGAGGGGGACGTCGTCGATGCGGTGGGCGATGGTGTAGTAGGACATGTAGATCGTCGAGTCCGACAGGGGTTCGATGACGAACTCGTCGTCCCACGGCAGCCGCGTCCCGAGGCCGTAGTTGCGGATGCACGGCCAGCCCTCCAGCCAGCCGACGGTGTGCTCGTACTGCTCGCGGGTGGACTCGGGGATTGCCTCCAGGTTCCCGATGGCTCGGCGGGCTTTGGCCTTCCAGTCCTCGTCGCCGTACCGGAGGAACCAGGTGTCCTGCTCGGCGACCTCGACGTCGCCGCCGCAGCGACAGACGACATCCTCGGAGAACTCGTACATCGCGTCGAACGCGCCGGCGTCGGCGTAGTGGTCGCGGAACCGATCGCGCACCTCCGAGATCACCTCGCCGGCGAACTCGCCGTAGCTGTCCAGCAGTCGCCCGGCGTGGAACTCGTCCTGGTAGAGGTCCGCCGTGACCGCCTCCAGTTCGGGATCGTCGGAGCGCTCGATGCCCGCCGCCTCGACGGCGTCCCGCGCGGGAATCTCGCCGTAGTCGTCGATCTCCAGCACCGGCACCGGTTCGATGTCGGCGACCTCCTCGGGATCGATGCCGTAGCGTTCGAGGCGCTCGCGGTCGGCCTTGGCCTCCTGCAGTGCGAGGTAGTCGTCGGGCGAGTGGGCCGGCACCGACATCACGACGCCGGTGGCGTTGTCGCTGTCGACGAAGCCGGCGGGCAGGACGAGAATCTCGTCGCCCGTGACGGGGTTGGTCAGTCGCTCCCCGACCAGTTCCGCCCCGGAGAACGTCTCGTGGACCTCGACGTCGCGAGCCTGGAGGCGCAGTTTCTCCGTGGCGGCGACCGACACCAGCCAGTGTTCGTCGTCGACCTCGGCGGTGGCGTACTCCGCGTCGGGGTCGACGTAGGCGTTGGTCACGCCCCGGACGGTCTCGGGGCGCAGCGTCGCCATCGGCACCACGAGGTCCTCGTCGCGGAACTTCACGAGGGTGTACTCCTGGTAGTCGGCCTCCTCGCCCTCCAGGAGGTCGTGGGTCGTGACGGGGTTGTCCTCGTTGGTGCAGTACTTCACCGGGTGCAGGCCCTTCTCCAGCAGGCCCCGCTCCTTGAGCGTCCGGTACTGCCACTCGACGAACTTCGAGTAGCGTTCGTCGTTGGTGGTGAACTCCCGGCGCCAGTCGATGGAGAGGCCCAGGCCGCGCATCCCCTTCTTGTAGTGCTCCTCGATGAAGTGCCGGGCGAACCCCATCGGCGTCTCCAGGTCGGAGAGGGTGTCCTCGGGGACGTCGTACGTGTCCCGGAGCACCGACAGCTGGTCTTCCTCGCCCTTCTTCAGGCGCTCGACGGCGCCGACGATCGGCGTTCCGGTGACGTGCCAGGCGATGGGAAAGAGGACGTTGTCGCCCTGGAGTCGCCGGTAGCGGGCGTACACGTCGGGCACGGTGTAGGTGCGGGCGTGGCCGATGTGCATCCCGCCGCTGGGGTAGGGGTACGGGACCGTGACGAACGTCGCCTCCCCGTCGGGGTCGTCCGCGGGGTCGGCCTCGTACCGGCCCGTCTCGTCCCAGCGGTCGCGCCACTCGGACTCGAGTTCCTGCGGCTCGTAACTCATGTCCCGCCGTTCGGCGGGTGTCGGGAAAAGTGCTACCAACTGCGCGTGGCGCCACGCTGGCGGCGGACGCCCCGCGAGCGACCGAGCCGGCGGCGTGGCGGCACCGTCGCTCGCGGTTCTTTAAGTGGTTCTCGTCCCAATGGCTCGTAGTGAGCCTTCTCGACGCGCCCTCACCTCGCGAGCGACGGCGTCGCCCGGACTCACCTGCTCGCGAGTCCGCGTCACTGCACCTCGATGGAGTGGCCGCTGTCGTCCGCCCGTTCTTTCGGCAGCGTCACCGTCAGCACGCCGGCGCTGTGGCTGGCGGTCACGCCGTCGGCGTCGACGGGATCGGGCAGTCGCACGGAGCGGGAGACCGACCGGCCCGCCCGCTCGCGGCGGACGTAGCGGGCCGTCTCCTCCTCGCCCGTCTCGACGACGCTCTCCTCGCGCTCGGCCGTGATGTCGAGGCGCCCGTCCGAGAGGGTCACGTCGACGTCGTCGGCGTCGAATCCGGGCAGGTCCGCGACGACCACGTACTCCTCGTCGCGGTCGAGGACGTCGACGGGGACGCCCTCGTCCATCGCGAGGTCCAGCCCATCCTCGAACTGTTCGCTTACCCGCTCGATGGCCGTCTCCAGGTCCTCGAAGGGGTTCCGTGCCATGTCTTTCCGTTGCCCCGTCGAGGACTTAAAATCACCCCCAAGCCGCCGTCGCTCCGACGGCGTTGCGAACCTCACTCCGGGAGCGTCGCCAGCCCGTCGTCCAGCACGTCCTGCAGGACTTCGCGGGCGTGGCCGTCGGGGTCGACGCCCTCGTAGACGGCCGCCACTTCGCCGTCGGCGAGGACGAACGTCGTCCGGTTGGTCACCGTGTGGCCCTGAATCTCACGCAGTTCCACGTCGAACGCCGCGGCGACATCGCCGTCGGGGTCGGCCAGCAGGTCGAACGCCAGGTCCTCGCCGTCGGCGAACGCGCGGTGGCTGTCGACGTCGTCGAGCGAGACGCCGTACACCTCCACGCCGGCCTCGTGGTACGTCTCCAGTTCGGCCTGGAACTGGTTGGCCTCGATGCTACACCCGGGAGTGTCGTCCTTCGGGTAGAAGTACACCACCGTCGGCTCGGAGAACGCCGGTTCGACGAGGTCGCCGTGCTGGTTCTCCGCCGACACCGACGGTGCGGCGTCGCCCTCCTGTAGTGACATGGGGCGTCATTGGCGCCGATTGCACAAGCGGATTGCGGTCGCGGACCCTCGGCGGCTACACTACGTGCTCGGTGTCGTACGAGCCCAGACGCTTCACCCAGCCCCCGCCGGCGACGTCCTCGACGGCGGCGACGGCCGCCTGGGTGCGGTCCTCGTACAGTCCGGCGTCGACGTCGACGTGGAACACGTAGTCGCCAAGCCGTTCACCAGAGGGGCGAGACTCGACGCGGGTGAGATTGATGTCGCGGTCGGCGAACGGTTCCAGCAGCTCCAGCAGGAGCCCGGGGTAGTTCGCGCCGGGGTACACCACCAGCGACGTCTTCCCGCCCGCCTCCGAGCGGTCGCCGGGCGGCGCGACGACGAGAAACCTCGTGGCGTTCGAGTCCCGATCCTGAATTCCCTCGGCGAGCACCGTGAGGTCGGTGCCCTCGGCGGCCTCGGGGTGGGCGATGGCTGCCACGTCGTCGGTCTCGCGAGCGCGGGCGACCCCGGCGGCAGTCGAGGCGACGGCCTCGCGCTCGGCGTCGGGGTGCTCGCGGTCGAGGAACTCCCGGCACTGGCCGAGCGCTTGCGGGTGACTGGCGACGGTGGCGACCGCCCCGGGACGCCCGAGCAGGGCGTGACGGATCGGCGTGACGAGTTCGCGGACGACGGCGACGTCCGCGTTCGTCAGGGCGTCGAGGCTCTCGGTGACGCCGCCTTCGATGCTGTTCTCGACGGGGACGACCCCGCGTTCGACCTCGCCGTCGGCGACAGCGCTCACGACCTGCCCGACCGACTGGGCGAACGTCACATCATCGTCGACTGCGCGGGCTGCCCGGTGGGAGTAGGTGCCCGCCGGGCCGAGCGTGCGTACGGTCATCGGTCGCCGTAGCGGCCCGGCGGCGAAAAGCGGTGCGGTCGGGTCAGCGGCTGCCGTCCAGTTTCCACAGTTCGAACACGAGGTACTGGCGGGCGGTCCACAGCAGGGCGCTGGTGCTCAGCGCGGCGACGGCGATGTGGGCGACGGAGACGCCTGTGCCGCTGTCGGTGTACGGGTTCGCGCCGAACAGCGAGACGTAGTCGGCGACGACATCCGGGCCCAGCGCACCCGGCAGGAACCCCGCCAGGGTCAGCCCGATGGCCATGCCGCCTGTGTACAGCCCGATGGTGGCGGCGGTGTCCTCGAGGTTCAGCAGCGTCGTCGCGGTCTTCTCGTCGACGGGCGCCGCCCGCAGGCGGTACACCCCGACCGCCACGAGCACCGTCCCGGTCGCCGCCTCGATGCCGAGGCCGACGACGCCCAGCAGCAGAATCTTCGGCGACGCGGTCGCGGTGTCGCCCAGCGGGACGACGTTCGAGGCCGTCGGGAACAGTTCGTACAGCGGGAGCAACAACAGCAGCGTCGCCATCATCGCCGTCTGCCAGGCGAGCTTGCGCTGCAGCGGTGCGGAGAACTGTGCGAACCGCTCGGCGCGCTTTCGGTGGTACGCCGACTCCGAGAGAATATCCTTGGTGATACGATCCGAGTGGTCGTCTTCGTGTCTGTTCGTGTTCGAGTCCATCCCTTCCTCCACGGTTCCACCCGAGCGGGGGCGCTCCGGGCGGTTCCCCAGTAGCAGTGCCTCTCACCCGAGTTGGGTAAAACCTTTTGGCTTACCCTGCGAGTGTTGCCGGATCACGCACCGCCCGGCGGGGGTCGGTCGCGACGGGGGAGACCAGACGGGTCGCGATCAGCGATTGAGGGTGTGGATGGCGTGGCCCAGCGCGTTCTCGGCGGCCTCCATCACGGCCTCCGACAGCGTGGGGTGGGTGTGGACGGTCGCGGCGACGTCCTCCAGGGTCGCGCCCATCTCGATGGCCAGGCCGACCTCCGCGATCAGTTCGGCGGCCTCCGGGCCGACGATCTGTGCGCCCAGGACGAAGCCGCTGTCGTCGTCGGCGACGATTCGGACGAACCCGTCGCTCGCGCCGAGACTCAGCGCCCGCCCGCTGGCGCGCATCGGGAACTCGCCGAGTACTGGGTCGAACCCCGCCTCCTCGGCCTCGGCCTCGGTCAGCCCGACGGTGCCGACCTCGGGTTCGGTGAACACCGCCGCGGGGATGGCCTGGTGGTCCAGCGCCGAGGGTTCGCCGGCGATGACCTCCGCGGCGACCTGCCCCTCCGCGGTCGCCTTGTGGGCGAGCATCGGTTCGCCGGCGACGTCGCCGATGGCGTGGATGTGTTCGACGTCGGTCCGCGTGCGGTCGTCGGTCTGGAGGAACCCGCGGTCGTCGGTCTCCAGGCCGGCGCTCTCGACATCCAGCGTGTCGGTGACCGGTTGCCTGCCCACGGCGACCAGCGCCTTGTCGGCGGACAGCTCCACGGACTCCTCGCTCTCGGCGACGGCCTCGCCGCCGTCGGTGGCCGCGGGTTCGGCGGTCACGACGATGCCGTCGCCGTCCTCCTCCCAGCCCGCGGCGGTGTACCCGAAGTGGAACTCGACGCCCAGGGCCTCGGCGCGCTTCTTGACCGGCCGCACCAGGTCGCGCTCGTAGTTGGGCATGATCCCGTCGAGCATCTCGACGACGGTGACGTCGGTTCCGAGTTTTGCGAACACCGTCGACAGCTCCATGCCGATGTAGCCGGCACCGACGACGACCATCTCGTCGGGAACCGAGTCGAGCGCCAGCGCCTCCTTCGAGGAGATGATCGGGTCGTCGGCAAAGGAGAACCCCGGAATCTCGATGGGCCGCGAGCCCGTCGCGACGATGGCGTGTTCGAACTCCAGAGACTCGCTGCCCTGCCCCTCGCCGGCGTGGCCGATCCGGACGGTGTTCTCGTCGGCGAACGTCGCGGTGCCCTCCATCAGGTTCACGCCGTTGCCCTTGCACAGCTTCTCGACGCCACCGGTGAGCTGGTCGACCACGCCGTCTTTCCACTCGACCATCTTCGAGAGGTCGACCGCGGGATCGGCGTACACGCCCAGCTCCTCGGCGTCGCCGGCCTCGTGGGCGACGTCGGTCGCGTGGATCAGCGCCTTCGAGGGGATGCAGCCGTGGTTCAGGCAGGTGCCGCCGTAGGCGTCTTTCTCGACCAGCGTCACGTCCAGGTCGAGCTGCCCGGCGCGGATGGCGGCGGCGTAGCCGCCCGGCCCCGCGCCGATGACCAGTACGTCCGTTCCCGTGGTGACGTCTCCAACGACCATGTTGCCATAGCTCCGCGGGGCACGTACAAGAAGGTGCAGGAACTGCGGCGACCGAAAGCCACCACTCGCGCCGACGGCGTTCCCGCCTCCAGAAGTCCGTCTCAGTCCTCGCAGTCGGTCGCGCCACCGAACGCCTCGACGACGATGTCGCGACGCTCGGTCGCCACGGTCTCGCCGTCGTGGGTCACCGCCAGCCGTACCGTCACGGTGTCGCCCGGTTCGATCCCGCCAGCGTCCTGGGTGAGGGCGCGCAGTTCCACTCGTCGGCGCTCGCCGACCGCGACCGTCGTCTCCTCGGTGACGCCCGCGCTCTGGAGCGACGCCTCGACACCGTAGCGCCGCTCCTGTGCTCGGGTGTCGACGACGTCGACGTTCGCAACGACTCTCAGCCCGCCCGGCGGCGGCCCGTAGGAGACGCAGTTCGAGACGCCGTCCCCGTCCGGGTCGGGGAGCGAGTCATCGGGGTTGACCCTGACGGCGGCGTCGACGTTCTCGACGCGGGGCTGCGGGTCGCCGTCCGTGCTCGCGTCGCCGGCGTCGAACAGGACGGCGCCCACGGTGACCCCCACGACGACGAGCGTGAACGCCGCGAGGGCGACGGCCCCGAGGACGCGGAGACCCCTGTGCACGGTCGTCTCCGCGTCGGCGTGGCTCTTAGAAACTGCGGTCGCACCGCCTGCCCTCGGCCGCCAAGGCCGGACGACGGCCGGCCAGCCACGCGCCCACCGGCGTCCGATGGCGGCGGTCGCCCCGTCGTGGTGCCATCGCCGTGCAGTTCCCATCGATGGCGTCGACGACCATCGCGGCGACCACCACCGCTTCCTTCAAGACGGTGCTGGCGTCGTCGATCCGGACGGTGTACCCATCTCCCAGCGCCGAGACCGTCCCTTCGGTTGCCACGAGGTAGTCCCGTCGGTGTCCGTGATCTCGTACTCGTGCGGGACGAGGCCGGAGATGACGTATCGGACGAGCGACCCGGACGAAGGCCGTGACCGGTGTTACTCCAGCAGCAGGAGTTCGGGGTTCTCGAGGTACTGCTTGACCTCGTTGGTGAACCGGGCGCCGTCGGCGCCGTCGATGATGCGGTGGTCGAAGGACAGCGACAGCGTCATGACGTGGCGCGGTTCGATGACGTCCTCGCCGTCGCGCTCGACGACGCGCGGTTTCTTCTTGATCTGGCCCATCGCGAGGATGGCGCTCTCGGGGTGGTTGATGATCGGCGTGGCGTACTCGCCGCCGATGCCGCCGATGTTGGTGATGGTGAACGTGCCGCCGCGCATCTCCTCGGGGGAGATGGTGCGCTCGCGGGCCTTCTGGACGAGTTCGTTCATCTCCGAGGACAGCTGGAGCATCCCCTTGCGGTCTGCGGCCTCGACGACCGGCACCATCAGGCCGGCGTCGGTCGCGGTCGCGACGCCGACGTTGTAGTAGTGGTGCTTGACGATCTCCTCGTTGTCCTCGTCCAGCGAGGCGTTGACGATGGGGAACTCCTTGAGCGCCGCGACGCAGGCCTTCATCACGAACGGCATGTACGTCAGGCGGATGCCGCGCTCCTCGGCCTCGCCCTTCAGGCGATCGCGGGTCTCGACCAGCTTCGTCACGTCGACCTCGTCGTGGTGGGTGACGTGGGGGGCGGTGTACTTCGAATCGGCCATCGCCTCGCCGATGGTCTTGCGGACGCCGCGGTACGGCTCCGTCGTCGTCTCCGCGGCGGGCTCGCGGGTCGTCGGGCCTGCCGACTCCCCGGCGGCCATCGCCTCGGCGTCGGCCTCCTGGGCGGCCCGCTGGGCCTCGGCGTACTCCCGGACGGCCTCGGGGGTGACGAACGCCTCGCCGTCTTTCGTCTCGTCGGTCGGGACGGCGTCGATGTCGACGCCCTCCTCGTCTGCGAGTTTGCGGGTCGCGGGCGCCGCCAGCGTCCGCTCGCGGTCGGCGCTGTCGACGCTGGCGGGGGCGGCGCCCGAGTCCGCCGCCGCGCCCTCGCTGGAGACGGGCTTGGTGGCGGACTTCGTGGCGCTCCCGCCCCCGCTTTCGGCCTCCGCCGTGGCGGGTTCGGGCTCGGACTCGTCTTCGGCGTGGGCACGGACGTCCCGTTCGGTCACACGCCCGCTGGGCCCGGTGCCGGAGACGGCGTCGATGTCGACGCCGAGTTCCCGCGCGAGCCGTCGCGCGGAGGGGGCGGCGAACACCCGACCTTCGGGGGTCGAGACTTCCTCGGCGTCGTCGCTGGCGGCCTTGCTCTCGTCGGCCGCTGCGGCGTCGGCCTCGGTCTCCGTCTCCGCTTCGGCCGTCTCCTCGCTCGTCGAGGTGTCGCTGAGGTCGTCCTCGCCCTCGACGTTGTACACCATGATGACGTCGCCGACGGGGACCATCTCCCCCTCTTCGGCGCGCAACTCCTTGATCGTGCCGTCGTACGGCGACGGGACGTCGACGAGGGCCTTGTCGGTCTCGACCTTCGCGACCGGCTGGTCCTCGGTGACGGTGTCGCCCGGTTCGACCAGCCACTCGACCAGTTCGCCCTCGGCGACGCCCTCGCCGACGTCGGGAAGTTCGAACTCGCGTGGCATCTTAGAACTCCACCGCGTCGCGGATGCCCTCTTTGATGCGCGCCGGCTCGGGGAGGTAGTAGTCCTCCAGGGCGTACAGCGGGAACGGCGTGTCGAAGCCGGTGATGCGCTCGATCGGCGCCTCCTGGTACAGCAGCGCCTCCTCCTGGATCGTCGCGGCGATCTCGCCGGCCAGCCCGCCGCTCTTGGGGGCCTCGTGGACGACCGCCGCGCGGCCGGTCTTCTTGAACGACTCGACGATGGCCTCGTCGTCGATCGGCGAGACCGTCCGCAGGTCGACGACCTCGGCGTCGATGCCCTCCTCGGCGAGGTCCTCGGCGGCCTCCATCGTCGGGCGGGTCATCGCGCCCCAGGTGAACACCGAGATGTCGCTGCCCTCGCGGCGCACGGCGGCCTCACCGAGCGGCACCTCGTAGGTGCCGTCGGGGACCTCCTCGCGGAACGCGCGGTAGATGAGCTTCGGCTCGAGGAAGATCACGGGATCGGGGTCGCGGATCGCCGAGATGAGCATCCCCTTGGTGTCGTACGGCGTCGAGGGGATCGCGACCTTCAGCCCGGGCATGTGGGCGTACCACGCCTCGGTCGACTCGGAGTGGTGCTCGGGGGCGCGGATGCCGCCGCCGTACGGCGCCCGGACGACCAGCGGACAGGTGAACTCTCCGCGCGAGCGGGTCCGCAGGCGCGCGGCGTGGGAGACGATCTGGTCGAAGGCGGGGTACGAGAAGCCCATGAACTGCATCTCGGTGACCGGGCGCAGACCGTAAGCGGCCATGCCGATCGCGGTCCCGGCGATGCCGGCCTCCGACAGCGGCGTGTCGATCACGCGGTCCTCGCCGTACTCCTCGTAGAGGCCCTCGGTGGCCCGGAACACGCCGCCGTTCTTGCCGACGTCCTCGCCCATGACGAGGACGCTGTCGTCGCGAGCCATCTCGTCGTGCAGGCCGTCTCGGACCGCCTGCACGAGCGTGAGATTCTCCGTCTCTGCCGCGTCAGCGGCGGGTTCTGATTCGGATTCTGCTGCCATGTTACTCCTCCAGTAGCGCGTCGTCGCCGTGCTTCTCGCGGACCGATTCGAACCAGTCCAACTGTTCCTGCAGACGCTCGGGCATGTCCGCGTAGACCGAGGCGAACATCTCTTCGGGGTCGGGGCGCTCGACGGCCTCCGCGGCGTCGATGGCGTCGGCGACCTCCGCCTCGATCTCGGTCTGGATGGCGTCCTCGCGCTCGTCGTCCAGGCGACCGCTCTCGCGCAGGAACGTCTCCATGCGCGGGATGGGGTCTTTGGCCTTCCAGCGCTCGACCTCCTCGTCGTCGCGGTACACCGACGGGTCGTCGGCGGTGGTGTGGGCGCCGAAGCGGTACTGCACCGCCTCGATCAGCGTCGGCCGCAGTTCGTCGCCGTCGGGGTCTTTGGCCTTGTCGACGGCCTCCTTCGTGACCTTGTAGGTCGCCAGCGGGTCCATCCCGTCGACCTGCACGCCCTCGAAGCCGTAGGCGGCGGCCTTCTGTGCGATGGTGTCGCTGGCGGTCTGGCGTTCGCGGGGCACCGAGATGGCCCACTGGTTGTTGTTGCAGAAGAACACGGTCGGCGTGTCGAACACGCCGGCGAAGTTCAGCCCCTCGTGGAAGTCACCCTCCGAGGTGGCGCCGTCGCCGAAGTAACAGAGGAACGCCTTCTCGTCTTCGTCCTTGAGTTTCGAGGCCCAGCCGGCCCCCGTCGCGTGGGGAATTTGGGTCGCGATGGGCACCGCGACCGTGAACAGGTTCGCGGCGTCGATCGCGTTGCCCTCCTCGTGGCCCATCCAGTACAGCAGCGTCTGCTTCAGCGACAGCCCCATCCGCAGGGCAGCGCCGTGTTCGCGGTAGGAGGGGAACATCCAGTCGTCGTCAGGGTTGAGCGCGAACGACGACCCGATCTGGGCGCCCTCCTGCCCGGACAGGGGCGGGTACGTCCCCATCCGGCCCTGTCGCTGGAGGCTGACCGCCCGCTGGTCGAAGTGGCGGGCCAGTTTCATCTGCTTGTACATCTCGACCAGGGTGTCGTCGTCGAGGTCCGGTACCTCGGCGCCCTCGACGACGCGCCCGTCGTCGTCGAGTACCTGAACCCGATCCCGCGGGTCGCGCTGTAGCGTGCTCACGGGTGTAGCCACCTCGCCATACGGCTAGGGTCTCCCCGTCGCGTTATATGATTTTCGTAAAAGAGTTACTCATCGTCCGGATTATTGCGACGGGCTTCCGGGTCCGGAAACCGATACCGCGTAAAATTGGCGGAATGAAAAGAAACGATCGTGAACGAGTCGGGTTTCTGTACGTCTCGACGGAAACGCACCGAACTTCGCCGGTCGCCCGCCGCGTGGCGCCCTCGGTCACTCGTCGTCGCCCTCGTCGTCCCTGGCGAGGAGATAGCCGCCACCGGCAAGCCCCGCCAGCGCGCCGACGATCCCCAGCCCCGGCGACCCACCACCGCCGTCGGTGGTCGTCGCCTCGTCGTCCGGGGCGGTCGCCGTCTCCGTTGCCGGCGTGGTCGGGGCCGACGAGGTCGAGCGCTGGCCGGCGGTCGTTTCGGGGTCGGTCGTCTCGGCGGTGGTCCCGTCGGTGGTCGTCGCCGCGGTCGTCGTCGTGTTCGGTTCGACCGTCGTCGACACCGACGCGTCGTGACTCGCCCACGCGCCGTGGTGGCCGGTCGTGCCCCGCAGGACCCGCGAGTCGATGCTGGAGCCGTCCAGGTCTGCGTCCAGCCCGTACACGAATCCACCGGTGGTCCCGACGTACACCCGCCCGTCGACGACCGTCGGATCCGTGTCGACTCTCCCGTACACCCGGGTGGACCAGCGCTTGTCGCCGGTCTGGGGCGCCAGGGCGTACACGCGGTCCTCCGAGCCGTAGACCACCGAGCCCTCGCCGCCGGAGTCGGTGGCGACGGTCGGCGCCGACTGGACGTCCTGAATCCGATCGTCCGGCGAGTGGACCCAGCGGACGTCCCCGACGGCGTCCAGCGCGAACAGGTGGCCGCCGGTGGTCCCGACGAACACCTGCCCGACGGCCTGGGTCGGCAGCGACGTCGTCGCCCTGGGCTCGCCGTCGACGGTCAGTTCCGTCTGCCAGTTCTCGTCGCCGGTCTCGGCGCCGATGGCCGTCACCGTCGCACCCAGCGCCGCGTAGACCGTGTTCCCCTTCGCAGTCAGCCCGGTCAGGTGCCGTCCAGTCGTGTCGATCTCGTACCGCCAGACCGGCTCGCGGGTGTTCACGTCGATGGCCTGGACGACCTCCGAGCCTTGGTGATCGCCGCCGGTGTAGATCCGTCCGTCGTGGACGGTCACCGACTGTTCGGCCCGAATGCGCCGGCGTTCGATCAACTCGCCGGTGTCGGCGTCGAGCCAGTTCAGCCACCGGGAGTTGTGCGCCAGCACCACGCCGCCGTAGCAGGTGACCGAACTCGGATCGTTCTCGGCGTCGCGGAACTGCGCGCGCCACTGCACGTCGCCGCTGTCGGCGTCGATCGCGAGGACGGCGTACTGCCCCGGCACCTTCACGTAGGCCGTGCCGTCGACGACGTTGACCGCCGACCGGACCGTGTACGCCAGTTGCCGGCCCTCTCCCTCCCAGGGATCGTCCAGCGGCGCCTGGGTGTTCAGCGTCCACTCGGACTCGCCGGTGGCGGCCGAGACGGCGTGCACGACGGGTTCGCACCCGCCGAGGTGCGGCTTCGTCCCGAGGTAGACGGTCTCGTCCACGACCGTCGGTCCCGCGACCACCTGATCACCGGCCATCCCGGAGAACCACCAGGCGATCCGGTCGGCGCCGCCGATCCGGTTCGATTCCGGGGTCAGGACCGTCCCCGGGCCGTACCCGATCGCCGGTCCCGAGGGATCGCCGCGGAGCGTCCCGTCCGGGCGCACGTTGAACACGAACCCGGGGGCCGTGTTGTCGCCCACGGCGACGCCGATGAAGTCCCTGCCGACGACGTCGCCCGCCGCGCGGGACTCGAACAGTCGGCCTCCGTTGATGCCGACTAGCCCACCGCCGTACTCCGTCTCTTGGGTGATCCCGACGTCGCCGGTCCCCACCGACCCCCGGATCGCGCCGCGGTCGAGGTAGCCGGTGACGCCGCCGACGCCGAGCCCGCCCCTGACTCGCCCGGTCCCCGTGGCGTTCGCGAGGAGCCCGGACTGTCGGCCGACGACCCCGCCGGCGTACTCCGTGCCCAGCACCTCACAGGACGACGTCAGGTCGGCGCCGCAGTTCCCCTGGAACCCGGCCACGCCACCGACCAAGGCCGACCCCGAGACGCTCCCGCTGGTCTCGATTCCGACGAGCGTCCCGTCGTGGGCGCCGACGAGCGCACCGACACCGGTTCGCCCCTCGACGTCGGCGTCGGCCACGGTCAGGTCCTCGACGACGCCAGCGGTGGTCACCGGTGGGTTCGACCGCTGGACGCCCCCGATCGCGCCGAACAGCCCCACGCCCGAGCGGTCGGGCGCGCTGATCGTCAGGTTCGACACCGTGTGCCCGTCGCCGTAGAGCGTCCCGACGAACCGATCGTCGCGGGTACCGATCGGGGTGAAGTCGTACCCACTGGCGTCGATGTCGGCGACCAGTCGGTAGTCGCCGGCGAGGTTCTCACGGATCGCCTGCAGCTCCTCGACGGTCCCGATCTCGGTGACGGCGCCGTCGGCAGAGCGGGCCCGGCGGACCGCGCTCACGAGCGATCCCGTCCCGACCGCACCAGCGGCGCCGACGCCGGTCGCACGCAGCAGGTCACGCCGGCGGAGGCCGTGGCTCACCCGTCACCCCTCCGGCGACCGGTGGGATCGGCTCCCGCGGCTCCCTCTCGATACCGTCGTTCGGACCTGTCGTGATCCATGCGCACCGACGACGCACCGAACTGTAGAATATCTTGTCACTAGTCGTGTTGGGCGTGTCGGGGGCGAGCTCACGGCCGGCCATCCCGCTGTTCGGCTAGTCAGATGCTGCTCGCCGGGCGGCCTCCCTGCTCACGGCTCACTCTGTTCGCCGCTCGCTCAATCGGAGGCGGCTCTGCGAGCCGCCTCCCTCGCCTCCTCGACGCTCTTGCCGTCGCGCAACACGGCGTCGACGAACAGCTCGCCGGCCTTGTACGACGAGCGGACCATGGGCCCGGAGGCGCAGTACAGGAAGTCCAGTTCCTCCTCGGCGACCCGGCGCCAGGTCTCGAACTCGTCGGGGGTGACGTACCGCGCGACGTCGAGGTGGCTGCGGGAGGGCTGGAGGTACTGCCCCAGCGTGACGACGTCGACGCCGACTTCCCGGAGGTCCCGGAGGGTGCCGTAAATCTCCTCGTGGTACTCGCCGACGCCGAGCATCAGGCTGGTCTTGGTGTAGATGTCCGACTCCGCGTCGACCTGCTCCAGCACAGACAGCGACTGCTCGTAGCCGGCCCGGCGGTCCCGGACGGGGAACTGCAGTCGCTCGACGGTCTCGACGTTGTGCGCGATCACGTCCGGCCCGGCGTCGATTATCTTCCGGACGAGCTCGGGGTCGCCCTGGAAGTCCGGGATCAGCACCTCGACGAGGATTCCGGGGTGGCGCTCTTTGATCTCCCGGATGGTCTCGGCGAAGTGGGCCGCGCCCTGGTCGGGCAGGTCGTCGCGGTCGACGCTGGTCAGGACGACGTAGTCAAGTCCGATCTTCGCGATGGCGTCGGCGACGTTGGCCGGTTCGTCGGGATCGAGGGGGTCCATCCCGCCGGTCTCGACGTCGCAGAAGTTACAGCCACGCGAGCAGCGGTGGCCCATCAGCATGAACGTCGCGGTGCCGCCCTCGCCGCTGGCGCCGCCGCTCCAGCACTCGCCGAGGTTCGGGCAGTTGGCCTCCTCGCAGACCGTGTTCAGGTCGTGCTCGCGGAGCGTCTGTTTGATGTCGGTGAACTCCTGGCCGCTGGGGGGTCGCATCTTCAGCCAGTCCGGCTTCCGCGAGCGACTCATACCCGAACATCGGGGGCGGCGGCTCAAAAAGCGTGCGGGTATCGGATGTCGGTGCGGGCCTCGATCGCGAAGCGATCCCGGCCCGCGTCGTCACCCGTCCTCTCGACCGCACCACACCACACCACGTCCTCCCCAGCCGACTCGCTCGCGTTCGCCGTGGCTCACGCGTCGCTCGTCCCTCGCACGGTAGTCTCGCACGCGGTCGCGCAGGCAGAACTGCGCGACCGCGACGCCAGCGCGCGCCCTTGCGGGGTGTAATCAGAGGTCGGCACCGACGGCGTCTTCGACGGAGTCGAAGCCGTCCCGTTCCAGGAGGTCCAGGAGGCCGCGGTTGATCTGTCGGGCGACGCTCGGCCCGCGGTAGACGAGGGCGGTGTACAGCTGGACCAGCGAGGCGCCGGCGCGAATCTTCCGGTAGGCGCCCTCTGGGGTGGAGACGCCGCCGACGCCGATCACCGGGGCATCGGTGCGCTCGGCGACGAAGCGGACGGCCTCGGTGGCGGCCGACTCGATTGGCGCACCCGAGAGACCACCCTCCTCGACGCGATTGGGGCTGCGGAGGCTCGCGGGGCGGTCGGTGGTGGTGTTGGTCGCGACGACGCCGTCCAGTCCGAGGTCGTTCACGAGGTCGACGGCGTCCTCCATGGCGGGGTCTGGCAGGTCCGGTGACAGCTTCACCAGGAGCGGGGCGGCGCCGGCGTCGAGCAGCGCCTGGAGGATTCGTTCCATCGGTTCGCGGGACTGCAGCTCCCGGAACCCCTGGGAGTTCGGACACGAGACGTTGACGACGACGAAGTCGGCGTGCTCGCCGACGGCGTCGTACGTCTCGCGGTAGTCGCCGGCGGCCTCCTCGAGAGGTACTTCTTCTGACTTGGCGACGTTGACTCCCACCGGCACCGGCGCGTCGGTCCGGGCGAGTCGGCGGCCCACTGCGGCGGCACCCTCGTTGTTCAGCCCCATGCGGTTGATCAGCGCCTCGTCCTCGCGCAGTCGGAACATCCGCGGGCGGGCGTTGCCGGACTGCGGGCTGGCGGTGACGCCGCCGACCTCGACGAATCCGAAGCCCAGTCCGGCCAGCGCGCGGGGCAGTTCCGCGTTCTTGTCGAAGCCGGCGGCGACCCCGACGGGGTTGGGGAACTGTTTACCGAACGCGTCGACCTGGAGGCGATCGTCGTCGATCGCGTACCGCCGCGCGAGGGGTCGGTCCAGACCGACTCGCTGGGTGGCCCCAAGGAGGCTGTGGACCGCTCGGTGGGCGGTCTCCGCGGGGAGGCGGAACAACAGCGGTCGCAGCGCGCGATAGGGACTCATCTATCCGTTCTCGTGGTGGTCGCACCGAAAGCGTTCCGACACACGCGTTCTGGGTGCCGCCGTCGGAGCGGTCAGAAGTCGTGCTCGATGTCGTCGTCGGCCCGCTGAATAATTATCTTGTCCTCGCGCACGCGCACGAAGACCTCGTCGCCGATCTCCATGCCTGCGACCTCGAGTTCGTCCTCGTGGAGGTTGATGTGGACGTTGTGGTACTCGCCGTTCTCGTCTTTGGCCCCACTCGGACTGAGCTTCTTTTTTCGGACCATCGCGGTGCGTGACTGGACGTTGGCCACAGGATGCACTTAAGTGTTTTCGAGGCTCCCACGGTGCGCGCGAGCGGTCTGGCAGGGCGTTCGCACCGGTTTTCGCGGATTCGGTGACGGAAGCGGGGTCGATCTCCGCCGGGGTATATAAATGAACGAGGGCAATCCGGGCGCCGTCGGGGATATCTTTATACTTCGGCGTGTGCTGAGTTGGCACGGAGGGAAAATCATGGTACGTGAAGATGGCAAGCGCAATTTCGCGCTCCGAGAGTCCGGCGGTGACGAATCGAGCGTGTTCTCCGGGAACACCCCGCGCCAGGCGGCGTTGAAGGCTGCGCGGCGACTCGACCCGGCGTCCAGCGAGTCCGCAGCCGATCGAACCGAGCTCAAACTCCGAGAGAAAGGGACGGACAAGGTACACATCTACGACGGCTGGGCGTGGGAAGAGGAAGCCCCCGACGACAAGCCGGACTGGATGCCCGGCGAGATCACCGAGGCCAACGTCTCGAAGAAGGGCATCGAGCACCTCGACGAGTAGTCGACCACCCAGATTTTTGCCGACCGCAAGGTTGAACGCACGCGACCCCCCAGCACAGCGCGCGCGGACACCACCCAGTCAGACCGCATGGGCGAGCCACGGGATGACCGGCTGGCCTCCATCCGCGCGACACGTTCGTTGACGGATACGTATCACGTTCGTTAGGGTTCTCTCGGAACGCCGCCTGCGGCCGCTCGTTGTGGTTGCGTCCGACGGCCAGCTCTCGTAATTTACCGACGTAGTGGGTTCAGACGAGTCTCTCTCGAACGAGCTCTGCTTGTGTCTTCGCCGCTCACGTCGGCGAGCGTCGTGTGATGTCGGGGCACGGTATGCCCTTCCGTACGGCGATCGGTTCGACGAGTTTAAGTGTATCTCCCCTCTTCGATGTGAATGCGAACGAGGTGGCACGCGCCGCCTCCCGCCTCCGGTCGCGACCCGACACGGGGGCGACAACACGTCTGCACACCTCGACCGGTCGACGGTCAATTCGATCCGACGCCCTTATATGTAACCGGGGCATCGGTCGTGAGTGTGCGAGGGCGAGCCGGAACCCGATTCCAGTTCGCCTCGGTTCGATGCCCTTAAGTGTAGGAGGGCATTCGGATGTGATGCAGACAAAGCACGACGACGTCGGCGAGGCGTTGAACTCGTCTCGCCATCGCGGCCTCGAACGAGGCTCGTTCGAAGGGTTTATACCCTTCCCCGGGCAACGTTCGGGTCCGTAAGGAAATGAGGATTCCACCCCTGCGGTCCGCCGTAAACGATGGGATCTGATGTTAGCCTCGACAGTTCGGTGACACTTGGCCGGCCACGCCGGCCGGTCACCGAACGTGACATGGTGTGATCCACACACCGCCAATAGCCCCCCGAGCCTCGTGCTCGGGACATTCCGGTTGATCCTGCCGGAGGCCATTGCTATTGGGATCCGATTTAGCCATGCTAGTCGCACGGGTTAGACCCGTGGCGAATAGCTCCGTAACACGTGGCCAAACTACCCTGTGGAGGGCGATAACCTCGGGAAACTGAGGCTAATTGCCCATACGGCTCTCTCCCTGGAATGGGTTGAGCTAGAAATGCTCCGGCGCCACAGGATGTGGCTGCGGTCGATTAGGTAGACGGTGGGGTAACGGCCCACCGTGCCCATAATCGGTACGGGTTGTGAGAGCAAGAGCCCGGAGACGGAATCTGAGACAAGATTCCGGGCCCTACGGGGCGCAGCAGGCGCGAAACCTTTACACTGTACGCAAGTGCGATAAGGGGACTCCGAGTGTGAAGGCATAGAGCCTTCACTTTTGTACACCGTAAGGTGGTGTACGAATAAGGGCTGGGCAAGACCGGTGCCAGCCGCCGCGGTAATACCGGCAGCCCGAGTGATGGCCGATATTATTGGGCCTAAAGCGTCCGTAGCTGGCCGGACAAGTCCGTTGGGAAATCTGTCCGCTTAACGGGCAGGCGTCCAGCGGAAACTGTTCGGCTTGGGACCGGAAGACCTGAGGGGTACGTCCGGGGTAGGAGTGAAATCCTGTAATCCTGGACGGACCACCGGTGGCGAAAGCGCCTCAGGAGGACGGATCCGACAGTGAGGGACGAAAGCTAGGGTCTCGAACCGGATTAGATACCCGGGTAGTCCTAGCTGTAAACGATGCCCGCTAGGTGTGGCGCAGGCTACGAGCCTGCGCTGTGCCGTAGGGAAGCCGAGAAGCGGGCCGCCTGGGAAGTACGTCTGCAAGGATGAAACTTAAAGGAATTGGCGGGGGAGCACTACAACCGGAGGAGCCTGCGGTTTAATTGGACTCAACGCC